>Ga0247838_1001022_pt1 | contig 42069 bp, 38 predicted proteins | sample LaCruzMarch2015__5_FD_189097 | JGI IMG/M metagenome (GOLD analysis project Ga0247838, IMG submission 189097) | Freshwater microbial communities from meromictic Lake La Cruz, Castile-La Mancha, Spain - LaCruzMarch2015_15m | ecosystem: Environmental > Aquatic > Freshwater > Lake | place: Spain...
CAGGAGCCTGAATGGCCTGGCCTGCCAAAAGCCCGGGACGCCCTGCGGCAGAGGTTGCTGGCCCTCAGCGACAGCCTGCCCCTGGAGCGCACGGTGGTGCTGGGATTCTCCCAGGGCGCGGCCATGGCCCTCGATGTGGCCAGTGGCTTGCCGGTCGCGGGGCTGATCGCCTCCAGTGGCTATCCCCACCCAGGCTGGGCGCCGCAGACCCCACTCAGCCGGGTGCTGCTGACCCATGGGGAGCAGGACCCGGTGGTGCCTGTGGCGGCCAGTGCCGAGGTGTTGCGTCTCCTGCGGCAGGGGGGAGGCCAGGCGGAGCTGCTGCGGTTTGCCGGCGGACACACGATCGATCCAACGCTGTTCCCAGCCCTGCGGGACTTCCTGGCGGATCGATGGAAAGATCCCCCCGGCTCGCCTTGAACCGGGGGGATCCGCTGACGCTTCAGACGAAGGCGTACTCGTACTCTTCCATCTCTTCCCAGTCGTCGGAGCCGGTGGACTCAAGACCCGCGAAGAGCGCTTCTTCACCGATCTGATCAACGATCAACCGCAAAGAAGGAAAGAGAAAGTGATTCTCCTCGGCATACTGGGCGCTGAACAGACCCTTCTCGCCCCAGAAAAAGCGATCGGTGGTGTGCTCGTTCCGACGCACATTGAGCAGGGCGGGAGCAAGGAGGCCGCTCTCAGCAATGAACCGACGCGCCGCGGTGACAGGCTTGTGCTCACCAGTCTCGAGGTTGTGGGTGGGGATGTGGGCGAGCACGCGCTGCCCGGCGAGACGACGGCGGCTGATCCGCTTGCGCTTCTTTGACATGGAACTACTCCCTGGGGGAGGCGGAGGAGGATGGGTTGAGGGTGGGACTTGCCGTGGCAAGCCAAGGTGACCGGGCACTCCATGAGGGGGGCCTGGCGACTCCCAAACAACTTTCAGCCGTAGGCCGGTTTGGCCGGGGGTTCCTTGGGCAAGGACTCCCCGGCCTCCACGGAAACATCGACGCGATGACCTGACGAGCAAGCCACCGAACAGCGGAGGGACGTGTCTGCCTCTGCTGTAGCCTCCGTTGCAAGGAATGAGCAACCGATGCCGCCGCTGCTTCGCATGGAGATCCGGCTCGCGGATTGCGAAGTATTGGTCGATACCCAAATCTTAAGGCTTTTCCACTGATTTCCAACATGGGAGCTGAAATTGCTTCCATGGGGGTGAAGGCCAGTCTTTGATGGAGGTCTCGGCCCGCTTCATGACGCTGCTCGGCCATCAGCTTGCCCAGTTTGCCGACCGTCCCGAGCTCAGCTCCCTGGTGGTCTACCTGGCCCTGCCCCGTGCCGACGGCAAGCCCGGGCTGATCCCGGTCGGCCAGTGGCCCAGCGAGGTCAGGGCCCTGCCGGCGGTGGCCTTCCCAGCGGTGGAGGAGGATCCCAGCCTGCTGCTGCCCAGCGCCGAGCGCCGCTGGTTCCCGCTGCGGCGGCAGCGGATTCTGCTGGGGGCCCTGCGGGTGGAAACCACCCAGCTGCCCTGGCCGCCATCCCTGACCAGCCGCCTCCAGGCGGTGGCGCATTGCCTCACCGAAGCCCTCCTGCTCGACCACGAACAGCAGCGGCTTGAGCGCCGGCTGGAGCTTCAGAGCCAGCAGTTGCGCCTGCTGGTGCACCAGCTCCGCAACCCCCTGGCCGCCTTGCGCACCTTCGGCCAGCTGCTGAAGCGGCGGCTCGAGGGCGATGCCCCCAACCGCTCCCTGGTGGAAGGCTTGCTGGCCGAAGAACGGCTGCTCAACCGTTACGTCGATGCCATCGACAGCCTCGATCAACCCCCCAGCCTTGGCCCCGGCGCGGCGGATCCCAGACCCCTGCTTCTGCCCCCGGCGCTCAGCTCCGGCGAACCGCAGCCCCTCCAGGAACGGTTGGAACCGCTGCTGATGCGGGCCGCGGCCACCGCTTCCCTCCAGGGTCGTTCCTGGTCGGGGCCCGAGCGGCGGCCCGAGTGGCGCGGCGACAGTGCCGCCGTGGCCGAGATCCTGGCCAATCTGCTCGAGAACGCCTTCCGCTACAGCCCCGAAGGCGCCGCCGTGGGGCTGCATTGCCAGCAGGGCGAAGGCGATCCCGAAGGCAATCCAGCCGGTCTGAGCCTCTGCGTCTGGGATGGCGGTCCTGCGATCGGCGCCGGGGAGCGGCAGGCGATCTTCGAGCGGGGGGTGCGCGGCGAACGGTCCCAGGGCCGCTCGGGCTCGGGCCTGGGGCTGGCCCTGGCGCGGGAGCTGGCCCGCAACCTCGGCGGTGAGCTGCGCTTGGTCCAGCCGCCCAGCGCCCTCGATCCCAGCCTGCCGCCGGAGGGCAACGCGTTCTGCCTGGAGTTGCCCCCAGCCCTCCCCTCAGCCTGAGAGGGCCAGGGCCGTCAGGAGCAGGGCCAGGCTGTCGCTCCACTCGACGCAGGCTCCGTAGGAATCGCCGCTGTGGCCCCCCAGCCGCCGACCCAGCCAAACGGGCACCAGCAGCGCCGGGAGCAGCCCCAACCACCCCTGCCAGAACCAGCCGGGCCCCGCCCAGCTGGGCGCTCCCCCCAGCAGGGTCAGCACCCCCAGCAGCAGCAGCGACGGCCGCAGCTCCCTGGCCAGGCCGCACCAATGCTGGCGGTGGAAGCCCGCGGTGCCGGCTGGGCGCAGATAGGGGAACCAGGCGATGGCCAGCAGCGGGGCGATCCGGCCCCACACCGCCGCCCAGATCAGCGCCAGGGCCACCTCCCCGGCTGGGGCAAGCCCCGCCAGGCTGAGCAGGGCAGCGCTCCGCAGCAACAGCAGCACCGCGAAAGCCTGCACACCGCTGGCCCCCACCCTGCTGTCCCCCATCGCCTCCAGGGACCGCTCACCGGCGGCCAGACCATCGGCGGTGTCCATGACGCCATCGGTGTGCAGGCCGCCGGTCAGGACGAGGTCCAGGGCCAGCACCAGGGCCACCTGGGCGGCCGGCGCCAGCCAGCTCTCGGTGAGCGCCCAGAGCAGGGCCTGCAGGCCCGCCAGCACCAGGCCGATCCAGGGGGCGAACCGGGCGATGCGCTCGAAGCGGGGCCGCAGCCGGGGCCAGGCCGGCAGCACGCTGTAGAACACCCAGGCCCCGGCCAGGTCGCGCAACCAGAGGGGCGCGCCTGCAGGCCTGGGGGACGGGGAACTCACGGGTGGATCGCAACCGGGGGGCACCCCTTAAGTTCAACCCACCGCCGCCTGGGCCCACCATGGATCCCCATCAGGGCAGCGGCCGACCCTTGAACCGGACGGATGGATTCCGCTTCGAGCGGACCGCGCACTGCCCGCGAACCCAGGCCCGTTGCGGGCGGTTTCACACCCCCCATGGTGTGATCGAAACGCCCCGCTTCATGCCGGTGGGCACCGCCGCCACGGTGAAGGGGGTGACCACAGCCCAGCTGGCGGCAACCGGCGCCCAGATGGTGCTGGCCAACACCTACCACCTCCATCTCCAGCCCGGTGAGCTGGTGGTGGCCGAAGCGGGCGGCCTGCATCGCTTCATGGGCTGGGAGGGCCCCCTGCTCACCGATTCGGGTGGGTTTCAGGTGTTCAGCCTCGGGGCCCTCAACCGGATCGATGACCAGGGCGTGGTGTTTAGCTCCCCCCGGGATGGCGCCCGGATCACGCTGACGCCGGAACGCTCCATGGAGATTCAGATGGCCCTGGGGGCCGATGTTGTGATGGCCTTCGACCAGTGCCCCCCCTATCCAGCCTCGGAAGCCGAGGCGGAGCAGGCCAACAGGCGCACCCACGCCTGGCTGGAGCGTTGCATGACCGTGCATGACCGCCCCGATCAGGCGCTGTTCGGCATCGTGCAGGGGGGCACCCATCCCCACCTGCGGGACCAATCGGCCCGGGCCGTGGCGGCCATGGGCCTGCCGGGCATCGCCATTGGCGGGGTCAGCGTCGGCGAACCGGTGGAGGAGATGCACCGGATCGTTCGGATGGTGACTCCCCTGCTGCCGGAGGGTGTCCCCCGCTATCTGATGGGGGTCGGCAGCCTGCGGGAAATGGCCATCGCCGTGGCCCAGGGGATCGACCTCTTTGATTGCGTCCTGCCGACGCGGCTGGGGCGCCACGGCACCGCCCTGGTGGGGGCGGAGCGCTGGAACCTGCGCAACGCCCGCTTCCGCCATGACCACACGCCTCTCGATCCGACGTGCCGCTGCCCGGCCTGCGCCCACCACAGCCGCGCCTACCTGCACCACCTGATCCGCAGCGGGGAAATGTTGGGCCGCACCCTGCTGAGCCTGCACAACCTCACCCATCTGATCCGCTTCACCACGGCCATGGCCACGGCGATCGGCGCTGGTTGTTTTGCAGAGGATTTCGCTCCCTGGGAGCCCGGCTCCGCGGCAGCACACACGTGGTAGCGTCCGAACAAATCTTGTTTTCAGCACCAGGGATGGCTGTTATCACCGGGATGCCTCTCCTCACGCTGGCCCAGCTTCCTGAGGCCTACCAGGCGTTCGGTCCCCTGGTCGACATCCTGCCGATCATTCCCCTCTTCTTCCTGTTGCTGGCCTTCGTCTGGCAGGCCTCGGTGGGTTTTCGCTGAGCACCGCCCAGGCGAAGGCCGGTAGCGCAAGCATCCGTCGCCAGCGGTAGGGCTCCTGGTAGAGCCGAAACAGCCATTCGATCTGCAGGGCTCCCATCCAGGCGGGGGCTCTCTGTTTGATGCCCGCCCACACGTCGAAGCTGCCGCCCACACCCATCCACAGCCCCGGCTGCCCCTGATGCAGCCGCTGAATCCAGCTTTCCTGGCGGGGCACCCCCAGGGCGGCCAGCACCAGATCGGGGTGGGCCGCCAGCAGCTCCCGCTCCAGGCCGCTCCAGGCCTCGGCGCTCTGGTACCCGTCGATCGCCAACACCAGGTTCAAGCCGGGAAACTCCAGCCGCAGCCGCTGGACCAGGGAAGCCATCACTTCCGGGCTGGCCCCCACCAGGGCGACGCGCCAGTCGACCTGGGCGGCATGGGCCAGCAGCCGGCGGGCCAGCTCGATACCAGGGCTGCGTCGCACCCGGTACCCCTGGCGTCGGAGCGCCCAGACCACACCGGCTCCATCGGGAATGACCAGCTCGGCGGCTTCGATCACGGCACCCAGGGCCTGGTCCTCCCGGGCCGCCATCGTCATCTCAGCGTTTAGGGTGACGATCTGACCCCCACCGCGGGCCTGAAGGGCCACGGCGGCGTCGAACACGTCGGGGAAAACGTTCACGGGAACGCCCAGCACCCGGCTTCTCCCCACTGGCGCCTGCACCGATTCCGTCGCCATCGCTGCTGAAGACCCTCAGGGCCGCCGGAGAATGGAAGGAGAGTACCGGCGTGATCTGCGGTGGCGCCATGGCTTGGAGCAGATCAGCGGCAGGATGGCCAACAGTGCTAACGGAACAGAGTTGAACGAAGCTGGCCAAGGGCTTGACTCCCCAGCGGTCCCGCCGCACAACGCCCCCCGTGCCCTGCCGGAATCCGAGGCCCGGGTCCTGCTCAGCCGGCTCGACGCCCAGATCGAGCGGGTGGTGCTGGTGCGTCAGCACCCGGTCAGTGGCCTGCTGCCGGCCAGCACCGCCCACACGGTGCACGGCAACTACGGCGATGCATGGGTGCGCGACTGTGTCTATTCGATCCAGTGCGTCTGGGGGTTGGCCCTGGCCCACCGCCGGCTGGACGGGCCCACCACCAGGGTCTTCGAGCTGGAGCAGCGGGTCATCCAACTGATGCGCGGCCTGCTGGTCGCGATGATGCGCCAGGCCCCCAAGGTGGAGCGCTTCAAGAACAGCCTCAATCGTCTCGACGCGATCCACGCCAAGTACGACACCTCCCGAGGAGATCCTGTGGTGGCCGACGAGGGCTGGGGTCACCTCCAGCTCGATGCCACCGCGCTCTACCTGCTCCAGCTGGCCCAGCTCACCCGCGCCGGCCTGGTGGTGGTACATAACCACCATGAGCGGGATTTTGTGCAGAATCTCGTCTACTACGTGGCCCGGGCCTACCGGGTGGCCGATTACGGCATCTGGGAGCGAGGCGACAAGGGCAACCATGGTGAGCCGGAACGCAACGCCAGCTCGATCGGGCTGGTCAAGGCGGCGCTGGAAGCCCTCGATGGCCTCGATCTCTACGGCCCCCACGGCGATGGCAGCAGTGGCCTCCATGTCCCCCAGCCGCCCCTGATGAGGCTGGGCCGCGCCCTGCAGGCCCTGCTCCCGCGGGAATCGGCCAGCAAGGAGGTCGACAGTGCCTGCCTCTCGGTGATCGGCTACCCCGCCTGGGCCGTGGAGGATCCCCAGCTGCTGGAACGCACCCGGAGCAAGATCCGCCGCGACCTGGGGGGGATCTATGGCTACAAGCGCTTCCGCCGTGATGGCCACCAGACGGTGGTGGAGGACCACCGCCGTCTCCACTACGAGCGGGAGGAACTGGCCCAGTTCGAGGCGATCGAGTGCGAATGGCCGCTGTTCTTCGCCTATGAACTGGTGACGGCCTGTTGTGAATTGCGCTGGGAGGAAGCCTGGAGCTGGCGGCGGCGCCTGACCTCGGTGTGTGTGGAGGTGGACGGAGTCCCGTTGCTGCCGGAGCTCTATCTGGTGCCCTCCGGTTCAATCGAGGCGGAGCGGCGCCAGCCCGGCAGCCAGGCCCGCCTTGCCAATGCCAACGTCCCCCTGCTCTGGACCCAGAGCCTCACCTGGCTCGGTGATCTGCTGCTCAACGGGCTGATCCAGCCGGCAGACATCGACCCGTGTGGCCGCCGGGAACCCAGGCCAGCCGGAGCGGAGCGGGTGCTGGTGGCCCTGGCCCCGGCCACTCCAGCGATCGCGGCGGCCCTGGCGGCGGCGGGGTTGCCCGTGGGCGGCGAGGGAACGGCGGTGCGCCAGGCCAGCTCCCAGAACCTGGCCTGGCGCATGGCCCAGGTGGGTGCCAACGCGGCGCTCGGGCTGAGCGGCCACCCCCCCGTGCGGATGGAAACGATGGCCACCGCTCGGATCTACCGGGATGGCGACGGACCGATCGCCTTCCTGCCGGCGGTCCTGGAAGAGGGCACGTTCTACCTGGTTGATGACCCGGAGCAGCTCGCCGACACGGTGCTCGGAGAACTGCGGCTGCTGCAGCGCCACTGGCGCGGCGACGGCCATCCCCTGCTGGTGATTCCGGTGGCGGCTGGACCCTTCCAGCGTGATCCCGCGGCGGTGATCCGGCTGGGTCTGGCCCTGGCCAGCGGCGAGCTGGAGGGGGTGCCGGTGCGCCTCGACCGGCTCGATGCCCTCGCCGAGGAGGCCTGCTGGGTGGCGTTGCCCGCCCCGGCCAGCGTCCCAGCCGCAGAGCCGAACACCACGGGCCCGGTGCTGCTCAGCAGCACCTGCCAGCACCCACTCACGCTTCAGCAAGAGAAGGAGCTCGAAGAGATCCCGATGGCCGACCTGGCCGAGCGGCTCTGGGGAAGCACCTCCCTCAGCGAGCAGGCCGAGCTCCTCGACCAGTTGGTGCGAAGGCTCGGCCAGAACGCGATCCTGCAGGGCCCGTCGTGCGGCGGGCCGGTGACGTTGCTGGCCCTGGTGGAGGAGGTCTACCGCCGCAGCCTGGCGGAATCCAACTGGTCGGTGGTGCGGCGTTGCGCCGGCCTCATGCAGCTGGTTCACCCCCAGCTGGAGGATGCGCTCACCGACCTGCTGGTGCTGCAGAAGCAACTGGTGGTGGGTCGCAACTACACCCGGGATTCCCTGATCACCCAACCCCAGGGCAGCGGGGCGATCGGCGCCATGATCCAGCGCTTCAGCGGCGAAGACGGCCGTGAGTGGATGGTGCAGCAGGAACTGCTGCTCGCCCTTGATGGCCTGGCCAGGCAGGAACCCGCTCTGCTCCGAGGCAGCCTCACCCTGCAACTGGGCCAGTTGCTGCTGCTGCTCACCGGCGAACTGGCCGCCGAACGGGACCTCACCCCCGATGACGCCTTCGAAGCGCTGTGCAGTCTCCCCCCCCACGCGATCCGCCGTCGCCTGCGGGCCGTGCTCGCCGATGTGGACCACGCCCGGGAGGCCCTGCGGCGCAAGGAGCAGCTCCACATCAGCGGCCGGGTGCGCTGGGATGTGCCCGCCCCGCTCGAAGACCTGCCGGAGGGGAAAGTCTGCTGGCTGCAGCACCGCCAGCGGCTTGGGGCGCTGCAGAGGGTTCCCAGGGATTTCTATGCCGGCATCTGGGACCTGCTGCACCACTGCCGCGGCCTGGTGATCGGCGACAAGCTGGAACGTCGCAACCGCCTGGAGAGCGCACCGTTGATCTCGGAGAAGACCCCCGGTGAGCGCAATTTCGCCTCCCTGGTCGATCACCTGCTCAGCAAGATTGAAGCCTCGGAGTATCGGCAGCTCTGCTCCGAGACCCTGCTCTCGCTGGTGGCGTTCGTGGGCGCCAATCCAGCCGTGCAGGTCGATGATTACCTGGCCCTCGATGTGGTGATCGGCCACGCCGTGCGGGTGGGCTGGCAGCACAGCCACCCGGACCAGTCAGCCGAGGACTACGCCCTCCACAAAGCGGAAGCCTGGGATCGCTTCTATCGGGCCTCGCCGGCCAGTTGCCGGCGCTGGCAGATGCTCGCCCTGCGGGACCTCACCGAGAGCGCCGGGGCAGACCCCGTTCAGATCGGGACGTCGAGCGTCATGCAGAGCGAGGGCTGATCCACGGCCTGCTCGATCAGGTTGGCGAGCAACAGCGCCCGGGAAGCCTGCTGGCCATTCACCGCCGGGATCTCGCAGCCGCGCACGCACTGGAGGAAATGCTCCAGCTCGGCATACAGGGGTTCGATCGAAGTGGTACTCACCTCCTCGATGAAGCCGTCGTTGCGGTAGAGAAGCTCGCCCTGATCGGCTGACACCCATTCATGGGCGCGGCGGTGGATGTGGAGGCTGCGGTTGAGAAAATCGGTTTCGACCAGGCTGTCGCGGCAGTGGGCGCTGAGGCTGCGGATCTTGCGATGGGCCATCTTGCTGGCCGCCAGGCTGGCCACCACGCCATTCTCGAAGCCCAACGTGGCGTTCACGTAGTCGATCGGGCCCTCGGCGCTGCGCCCCCCCACCGCCGCCAGCCGCACCACCGGCGCCTGGGCCAGCTCCAGCACCAGGTCGATGTCGTGGATCATCAGATCCAGCACCACCGAAACATCGTTGGCGCGATCGGCGTGGGGACTGTGACGGCGCGCCTCCAGCACCACCACCTCCTCGTTGGCCACCACCTTGAGCAGTTCGCGGAAAGCGGGGTTGAAGCGCTCGATGTGACCCACCTGGAGCTGGCGGCCGGCCGTCTCAGCAGCGTGGATCAGCTCCGAGGCCTCATGCTGGTTCGCGGCAATCGGCTTTTCGATCAGCACGTGCACCCCGGACCGCAGGCAGGCCATGCCGACGCGGTGGTGCAGCAGGGTAGGCACGGCGATGCAGACCGCTTCGACATGGGGCAGCAGGTCCTGGAAGTCGGCGAACCAGCGGCAGCCGAACTGCTCTACCGCCAGTTCGCCGCGGTGGGCATTGAGGTCGGCGACGCCCACCAGCTCGCCATCGCGCAGAAGGCTGAGGACACGGGCATGGTGCCAACCCATGTTGCCGATGCCGATGACGCCCACCTTGACCGGGGCGATGGGATCGGTGCTCATCGCCTCACGTGCACACGGGTCAAAGCGAACGTCCTGCCACCGTTGACGCCATTATCAATGATCAACCATTGGGGTCTGGAGTTGCCTCGTCCGGGGCTCGTCTGGTGATCTGCACCCGCTCGATGCGCGGGCCATCCATGGCGCTGATCACGAACTGATCACCCTTCCAGCGCAGGCTTTCGCCAGGGGCGGGAATGTGTTGCAACCGTTCGAGCAGAAAGCCGGCCAGGGTGTGGTGACCGTCCGACTCGGGCAACTTCAACCCCAGCTGACGATTCAGATCGAAGATTTCCAGATCGCCGGCCACCAGCCAGCTGTCGTCATGGATCTGCTGAACGTCGGCCTGCCCCGATAGCGGGGTGTCCTCGTCCCCGACGATCTCGCTGGTAAGGTCGGCCACGGTGACGAGACCCTCGGTGCCGCCGTGTTCATCAACCACCACAAGCAGGGGCTGGCCGCTGCGGATCAGCGGCAGCAGCTCGGCCAGGGAGGCCGTTTCCTGCACGATGGGCACCGAAGAGATGAAGGGAGCAAGTGGGGTGTCGCCCTGGAGCTGGCCCCTGGCGATCGGTTCGGCCAGCCGGCGCAGGTCGAGTACGCCCCGGACATCGTCGAGCGACTGCCCGATCACCGGGAAGCGGGCGTGGTTGGTGGCATGAACCACCTCCATCATCTCGGCGAAGCAGACATCCAGCGGCAGGGTCACCATGCCGGAGCGGGGCACCATCACCTCCCGCACCGGGGTGTCCCGCAGGGAGAACACACCTTCGAGGATGTTGCGCTCGTCGGGCAGCAGGCCGGTCACGCTGTTGGACTCGATCAGGGTTTCCAGCTCACCGGCCGAGAGGGCGGGCACCAGGGCATCCCAGTTGCGCGGCAGGCCGAGCAGCCGCAGCAGGCCATCGGCCAGGCGCTCGAGCACGGAGAGCAGCGGCGAGAGGGTGCGATTCACCGACTCCAGCAAGGGCGCCAGCCGCAGGGCCGAAACTTCCGGGTGATGCATCACCCAGGCCTTGGGCAGCAGGCCGCCGAGCAGGGTGGCCAGGCTGACCAGAACCAGAAACACCAGCACGTCGATCCAGGGCCGGCTGGTCTGGGGGTCCAGCCGGACGGCGAGCCCACGGCCGGCCCAGCCCAGGGCCACCAGGGCCAGGGCCGCCCCCAGCTGGGTGGAGAGCAGGGAGCGGCGCAGCCGCCCCTGCAGCCGCTCCACCGAGCGGGCGCCGGGATGGCCATCGGCCGCCAGGACCTGCACCCGACTCGGGCGCAGCCGGATCAGGGCGAACTCCCCGGCGGCGAAGAAGGCCAGCAGGGCGAGCAGGGCGGCCAGCAGGGCGAGCAGGCGCACGGAGAGCAGGGGCGTCAGGGAAGGGGCGCTCACTCCACGGTGACGCTCTTGGCCAGGTTGCGGGGCTGATCCACATCGAGGCCGCGGTGGGCAGCGATGTGGTAGCTGAGCAACTGCATCGGGATCACGGTCAGCAGGGGCGAGAGCAGCTCTTCCACCGCCGGGACCGGCAGCAACACATCGAAGAGGGCAGTGTCGGGGCCGTCCGGAGCCACGCCGATCAGCTGGGCATCGCGGGCCTTGGCCTCCTGGGCGTTGGAGAGCACCTTGTCGAACACCACACCGGGCATGGCGATGGAGACCACCGGCACTCTGGCGTCCAGCAGGGCGATCGGTCCGTGTTTCATCTCACCGGCGGGGTAGCCCTCGGCATGGATGTAGCTGATCTCCTTCAGCTTGAGGGCACCCTCCAGGGCAATGGGGTAGTTGATGCCGCGCCCCAGAAAAATCACATCCTGGGTATCGGCGAACAGATGGGCCAGGTCGGCGCACCGGCGATCGTGGTCCTCCACCAGCTCCTTGAGCTGGGCAGGCAGGGCCCGCAGGCCCCGCACCAGCGCCTGGAGCTGGGAGGGGCTGCGGCTGGAGCGGCGTTCGGCGAAGGCCAGGGCCAGGCCATAGAAGGCGAGCAGTTGCCCCAGGAAGGTTTTGGTGGCCGCCACCCCCACCTCGATGCCGGCGCCGATGTCGAGGATGTGGGGCACCAGCCGGCCCAGGGAGCTTTCGGGGCGGTTGGTGATGCCCAGCAGCCTGGCTGCAAAGGCGGGATCGGCGATCAGGCCGCGGCGCTCCTCCTCCATCAGCACAGCGGCGAGGGTGTCGGCCGTTTCCCCCGACTGGGTCACCCCGATCGTGAGGGTGTGGGACGCCAGGGGCGGCGGTGCGTAACGAAATTCGCTGGCATAGAAAACGCGGGTGGGGATTCCAGCCAGCTGCTCGAGCAGATGGGCACCGACCAGGGAGGCATGCCGGCTGGTGCCGCAGGCCAGGATCTGAATCCGCTCCACCCCCTCGAACACCTTGTCCGGCAGGGGCATGGCCACCAGGGAGGCCGAGCCGGGCGCCCGGCTCGGCTCCGGCAGATGACGGGCCACCCAGAGCGCGGCCGTTTCGGGCTGCTCATGGATCTCCTTGTGCATGAAGTGGCGGAAGCTGCGCTTGTCCGCCACGTGCTCGGTGCCGGTGAGCAGGCTGGGGGTGCGCTGCACCCGCTCCCCGTTCTCGTCGTAGAGCTCGATGCCCAAGGGGGTGAGCAGGGCCACCTCCCCATCCTCCATCGGCAGAATCGTGCGGGTGAAGCCCGCCAGGGCCGGCGTGTCGCTGGCGCAGAGGAACTCCCCCTCGCCAAGCCCGATCAGCAGCGGCGCCTGACGCCGCGCCACCACCAGGGCGCCGGGCGTTTCGCCCCAGACGACGGCCAGGGCATAGGCGCCGTGCAGCTCAGGCAACACCAGCTGGACGGCTTCGAGCAACAGGCTCCCGCTGGCGACCCTGCCACGGGCGCGCAGCTGGCCGAGGTGCTGGCTGATCAGATGGGGAATGACTTCCGTGTCGGTGTCGGAGTGGAAGACGACGCCGGTGGCTTGAAGTTGCTCGCGCAACTGGCGATGATTTTCGATGATGCCGTTCTGGACCACCGCCAGTTGGCCGCTGCCATCGAGGTGGGGGTGGGCGTTGCGCTCCTCGGGCTTGCCGTGGGTGGCCCAACGGGTGTGGCCGATGCCGCAGTGGCCCGCCGCCGAACACTGCTCATAGCGGTGTTGAAGGTTGACCAGCTTGCCCTCGGCCCGCAGGCAGGTGAGATGGCCAGCCGGGCTGCCGGGTTGGGAGGGAGTGACTTCCACCGTGGCCAGTCCGGCGGAATCGTAACCCCGGTACTCCAGCTGGCGCAGGCCTTCAAGCAGCAGCGGAGCTGCCTCCCTGGAGCCGATCACCGCAACGATGCCACACATGGCCGATGGGCCGGATTAGGGCTGTTTCTAAAGGATCATCCCGAAGCCTGGCCATCGGCCTGCATCGGGACAGAGAAAAAAACCCGGCCAAAGGCCGGGTTGCAGGATCGATCGGCTGGACCGTCGGGTGAGTGAACCTCAGTAGGCCAGGCCCATGCTGCGGCTGGTCTCGTCGCCGAGATAGACGCGGACACTGAGGAAATCGGTGGGGCAGGCGGTTTCACAGCGCTTGCAGCCGATGCAGTCTTCGGTGCGGGGTGATGAAGCGATCTGGCCGGCCTTGCAGCCGTCCCAGGGGACCATCTCGAGCACGTCGAGGGGGCAGGCACGGACGCACTGGGTGCAACCGATGCAGGTGTCGTAGATCTTGACGGAATGGGACATGCCCTGCCAGGAAGCGAACGGCGTGGGGCCAAAGTACCCAGACCTGCTGCTCTGTCGGCCTCGCCCGGGCCGGGCCGTCATTCTTTTTCATCAACGGTCCAGGGGCCGAGCGGGGCGACCCGTAGGATGCGGCCTCCCACACATCGGTCATGTCCCAGGAAGCGATCTTCGAGAAAGTGCGCTCGATCGTTGCCGAGCAACTCAGCGTCGATGCTGCTGAGGTGAAGCCCGAATCCAACTTCCAGAACGATCTGGGCGCCGACTCCCTTGACACCGTGGAGCTGGTGATGGCCCTGGAAGAAGCCTTCGACATCGAGATTCCCGACGAGTCCGCCGAAGGCATCACCACCGTCGGGGATGCCGTCACCTACATCCAGGACAAGCAGGCCTGAGGTTGTTGATGGTGGAGGGTCTCCGCCGCGTCGTGGTCACGGGCCTGGGCGCGGTCACGCCGATCGGCAACAGCGTGTCCCAGTACTGGGACGGATTGCGCACCGGTCGCAACGGGGTGGCAGCGATCACCTTGTTTGATGCGTCCCGCCATCCCTGCCGGTTTGCGGCGGAGGTCAAGGATTTCGATCCCAGCGGCAGCATCGAGCGCAAGGAAGCGAAGCGCTGGGATCGCTTCTGCCAGTTCGCCGTCGTGGCGGCGAAGGAGGCCGTGGCCCAGTCCGGGCTTGCGATCCAGGCCGGCCGCCCGGAGCGGGTCGGGGTGTCGATCGGCTCCGGGGTGGGCGGTCTGCTGATGATGGAAACCCAGGCCCATGTGCTTGCCGATCGGGGACCGGATCGGGTCAGCCCGTTCTGCGTGCCGATGATGATTCCCAACATGGCCGCCGGGCTCACCGCCATCGCCCTGGGCGCCAAGGGGCCCAGCACTTCGGCCTCCACCGCCTGCGCGGCCGGCTCCAATGCGATCGGCGATGCCTACCGCCTGATCCAGCTCGGCCTGGCCGACGCCATGGTGTGCGGCGGAGCCGAGTCGGCCATCACACCGCTGGGGGTGGCGGGCTTCGCCAGCGCCAAGGCGCTCTCCTTCCGCAACGACGATCCCGCCACGGCCAGCCGGCCGTTCGATCGGGAGCGCAATGGCTTCGTGATCGGCGAGGGCGCCGGCATGGTGGTGCTCGAAAGCCTCGACCACGCCCGGGCCCGGGGGGCTGAGATCCTCGCTGAGGTGGTGGGCTACGGCATGTCCTGTGACGCCTACCACTACACGTTGCCGTCCCCTGGCGGGGTGGGGGCGGCCGAGGCCATGCGGCTGGCCCTGGCCGACGGCCGGCTCACTCCCGACGATGTGGACTACGTCAACGCCCATGGGACCAGCACCCAGGCCAACGACAGCAACGAAACCGCCGCGATCAAGGCGGCCCTGGGATCCCGGGCCCTGGCCATCCCGGTGAGCTCCACCAAATCGATGACGGGTCATCTGCTGGGCGGCAGCGGCGGCATCGAGGCGGTGGCGGCCGTAATGGCGATCGGCCACAACCTGGTGCCCCCTACGATCAATTTCCACAATCCGGATCCGGCCTGTGATCTGGATGTCGTGCCAAACCAGGCGCGGGAACAGACACTGGACGTCGTGCTCTCGAACTCCTTCGGGTTTGGCGGTCACAATGTTTGCCTTGCCTTCCGCCGGATGAGCTGAACGTCCGTTCCGCTCCCCCAGAGGAAACCCTCACCACCCCACTTCTCTTCCGCCATGGTCGCCGCCCCCGCAGTGGACACCCTGTCCATCGACACCCTCTGCATCAACAGCATCCGCTTCCTGGCGATCGATGCGGTCAACAAGGCCAATTCCGGCCATCCCGGCCTGCCGATGGGTGCGGCACCGATGGCCTATGCCCTCTGGGACAAGGTGCTGCGCCACAACCCCAGCAATCCGAAGTGGTTCAACCGCGACCGCTTCGTGCTCTCGGCCGGCCACGGCTGCATGCTGCTCTATTCCCTGCTGCACCTCACCGGATACCAGAGCGTCGGGCTGGAAGACCTCAAGCAATTCCGGCAGTGGGGATCGAAGACCCCGGGTCACCCGGAAACCTTCGAAACGCCGGGGGTGGAAGTCACCACCGGTCCGCTGGGCCAGGGCATCGCCAACGCCGTGGGCCTGGCGATCGCCGAGGCGCACCTGGCGGCCAAGTTCAACCGGCCCGGCGCCGAGCTGGTGGATCACTTCACCTACGTGATCATGGGCGATGGCTGCAACCAGGAGGGCATCTCCAGTGAAGCCGCCTCCCTGGCCGGCCACCTGGGCCTCGGCAAGCTGATCGCCCTGTACGACGACAACCACATCACCATCGACGGCGACACGGGGGTGTCGTTCACCGAGGATGTGATGAAGCGCTATGAGGCCTACGGCTGGCACGTGCAGCACGTGGCAGACGGCAACACCGACGTGGCGGCGATCACCCGGGCGATCGAGGCGGCGAAGGCCGTCACTGACCGCCCCAGCCTGATCAAGGTGACCACCACGATCGGCTACGGCTCCCCCAACAAGGCCAACACCGCCGGTGTGCACGGCGCGGCCCTGGGGGCCGATGAGGCCGAGCTCACCCGGGCGGCGCTGGAGTGGAGCTACGGGACCTTCGAGGTGCCCCAGGCGGCCTACGACCATTGGCGTGAAGCGATCAGCCGTGGCGCCGCCGCTGAAGCGGACTGGACCAGCACCCTCGAGACCTACCGCCGCCAGTGCCCCAGCGAAGCGGCCGAGTTCGAGCGGATGTTGCGGGGCGAGCTGCCCCTGGGCTGGGATGCCAAGCTGGCCTCCTTCACTCCCTCCGACAAGGGTCTGGCCACCCGCCAGCACTCCTACAACGCCCTCAACGCGATCGGCCCCAGCCTCCCTGAGCTGATCGGCGGTTCGGCAGACCTCACCCACTCCAACCTCACCGACATCAAGGGGGAAGCCAGCTTCCAGAAAGGGGGCGAAGCCAACCGTTACCTGCACTTCGGCGTGCGGGAACACGCCATGGCCGCGATCCTCAACGGCCTCGCTTATCACGGCAGCGGCCTGATTCCCTACGGCGGCACCTTCCTGGTCTTTGCGGGCTACATGGTGGGGGCGATGCGCCTGTCGGCCCTCAGCGAGCTCGGCGTGATCTATGTGCTCACCCACGATTCGATCGGTCTGGGCGAAGACGGCCCCACCCACCAGCCGGTGGAAACCCTTGCCTCGCTGCGCTCGATCCCCAACCTGCTGGTGATCCGCCCAGGCGATGGCAACGAAACCAGCGGCGCCTACCAGGTGGCGGTCACCAACCGCAAGCGCCCCACCGTGCTGGCCCTCAGCCGCCAGGCGATGGCCAACCAGGCCAACTCCTCGGCGGCGCAGGTGGCCAAGGGGGCCTACATCCTCGAAGACAGCGAGGGCACACCCGAGCTGATCCTGATCGGCTCGGGCACCGAGCTCGACCTGTGCGTCAAGGCGGCCGCCGTGCTGCGGGCCGAAGGCCGCAACGTACGGGTGGTGTCGATCCCCTGCGTCGAACTGTTCGAGGAGCAGGAGCCCTCTTACCGCGAGTCGGTGATCCCGGCCGCCGTGCGCAAGCGCCTGGTGGTGGAAGCCTCCGGCTCCTTCGGGTGGCACAAATATGCCGGCCTCGATGGCGACACGATCTCGGTGGATCGCTTCGGCGCTTCCGCACCCGGTGGCGTCTGCCTGGAGAAGTTCGGCTTCACCGTGGAGAACGTGGTGGCAAGGGCGAAGGCGCTCTAAGGCTCGGTGCGACACCGACTCTTTCACCAGGAACAGACACACCGATCCTTTCCTGCTGGGCGTCCGGAAGCCTGGTCCAGGTGTTTCCATTGGGGGCCTTGATGCCGCACAACCGAAACGCCAACCCAGAACGGCTGTCGATCGTCCTCCCGACCTACAACGAGAGGGAGAACATCGTCAGGATTGTGGAGGACCTCCTCCCACTCCAGCAGCACTTTGTTCTCGAGATCCTATTCGTCGACGATGATTCGGCCGATGGAACAGCTGATCTGATCAAGGAACTGGCGCACCGGCAAGCAGCGGTGCGCCTGATCCGCAGGGTGGGACGGGCAGGCCTGGCCAGTGCCATCAAGGAAGGGATTCTCGATGCCACCGGCGATGTGGTCGTGGTGATGGACTGCGATGGCCAGCATGAACCGGCGGCGGTTGAAGCCGCTGTCAGGGCTCTTGTCGAATCCGGCGACGATCTGGTGGTGGGCAGTCGCTTTCACGCCGATGCCGCCATCCATGGGCTGAGCCCGATGCGCACCCGTAACTCCAACTGGGCGAACACGATCGCCCGCTTCAGCTTGCCCGGCTATCGGCGACTCACTGATTTCATGAGCGGCTTCTTCGCCCTCAGACCGGAGCCAACCTTGCCGTTCGTGCGGCGGGTGGACGTGAACGGGTTCAAGTTTCTCTATGAGCTGCTCTCGATTAGCCAAGGGCGGTTGCAGGTCAGCGAGATTCCGCTGTGCTTCAAGGCCCGCATCGCCGGTTCTTCAAAGCTGGACCTGGCCATCGTCTGGGATCTGGGGGTCTCGATGCTGCACACGCTGCTGCTGCGATCGATCCCTCGCCGTGCGATCAGTTTCGCTCTGGTGGGCTTCAGTGGGGTGGCGGTCCAGTTGCTCGTGGTTCAGTTCCTGATGGCAGGACTGCAATTTCCGTTTGAGCAGGCTCTGCCCATGGCGGTGGTGGCTGCAGCCACGTCGAACTATCTGATCAACAACGCTCTAACGTTCCGTTTCCAGCGACAGCAGGGACTGGCCCTGCTGCAGGGTTTGCTGAAGTTCCTGCTGGTTGCCTCCTTGCCGGTGCTGGCCAACGTGGGCGTGGCCTCCTCCTTCTACAGCCTCGTGTCCCGAAACACGTTCTGGGCCCAGCTGGCAGGCATTCTGGTGGTGTTCGTCTGGAACTACGCCGCCTCATCCCGATTTGTTTGGAACACGCCCTGAGCGGGGTTCCTTCACCGCTCTTCGGTCTTCGGTTGACCAGGTCACCGGCACATCCGGCCCGTAGCTCTGCAGAGTGACAATCACGGTCTTCCCGTCGAGAAAAACCGAGCCTGCCGAAGGCCAGGGCTTGACATTCTTTGAGACCGCTCGAAGGACGGCGCTCTTCCGTTCTTCAGTGGTGGGTTGCCGGAACTGCTCGTTGCCCAAGAAAAAATTCAGGATCTCGGTCTGGCGAAAGAGGGCGAAAGCCTCTTTGTTCATTCTAGGGGCGTCTGTTGTGGGTGGCCAGCGCACAAAGTCCGCAAATTGAAAGGGTGGGTAGCGTCCGATGACCACAAGAGCTGTCCGGTCTTTCGTCGGCAAGCCCAGTAAGGGCTCAACCCTAACCAGGATCCGATTGATCATGTTGAGTTCATAGGTAGTCTTGAGTTGGGCGGCATTGGAGGCCTGGGTGCCGAAGACCAGGAAGAACCAGAGCAGCAACCAGGCCAACGGCAGAGCTGCCCAGCGAAGCGCTTGTGGCTGCAGTGCAAGCCCCAGAAGGAAAAAGAGCGCGTAACCGTAGGCAGCGTAGAACCTGCCTGCATCAGAGGGAGTTAAACTGTTGACGATATTGGAACCATTCACCGCCACCGGAACCAAAAGAACCGCGGCGAAAAGGGCTAAATGAGCAGATTGATCCCTGCCCGACCTGGCCAGCAGAGCGATCAAACCCAGGGCAACAAGAATCAGGGGAATCAGGCCGAGCACTCCTCCCTTGGGGACACCGCCCACACCGGAGGCTAGATAGTCAAAGAATTTTGAGTAAGATACACTTATTTGTCCAATCGCCTCACCCATGCCGTTGACATGGGTACTTTGCGCGATCGGATCTGTGACCACGACCTTCGAGACTAGCCAGAACAGCACAGCCGACAGCAGTAAGGGAGCCGGGGTGAGTAGAACCTCACGCCGGACCGCATGAACCTTTAACATGAGGGCCAGATTAAATAGCGTGAAGACACTGACCAAAGCAATCTTCGGAGCATAGGTTGATAAGGCCAAAAAGTAGAAGGTGGAGGTGCCCAGAATTCGCGTTGAGTCATGCCTGCTGCGCACCCACACCAGCGAGCCCAGAATCACAAACGTATCGCCAATCACGAAGGAAATGTGGTCAGCGGCAAACGAGTAATAGTCAAGAAAAGCGGGATAAAGGCATATAATTCCAGCCAGCAGGAAGACATATGACTTGCCCTGCAGCCCCACCAACCTGGCAAAAAGAATGCCATTCAATGCCTGAAGCATCGCCGCACCGATCATCTGCACGGACTGGACTCCGCTGCCGCCCTGAGCCAGGATGATCAGATCGGCCAGCCATCGGCCTTCACTTGATGTCTTGAAGGTTGGATACTCTCCATAGAGCATGGTATTGGGAAAGGTATGGTCCGTGAACGTCATCGCTGTGAAGAAGTAGCTGTAGGCCACGAACTGCAGCAGAAGCAGCGCTATGAAGACGAGGCGATAGCGATCGGCCCCTGCGATGAGGCTCTGAAGCAAGGTCCCCACAGTTGTTTTGGTATCGAAAAGTCTTGTCGTCCATGTCCTCTTCATCACCATGCTCCACCACGCGACGCGGTTCGATTGTCCTTGTGGCCTTCCCGGTGTTGCCAATGGCAACCGAAGCTGTTCACAATTAGGTGTAATGGGGCTCCGGATGACGGCAGTAAACTCAGGGTTGCTTCAAAGTGCGTCACAGGCGCTCTGGCCTGAGCTGCCTGCATCGGGTTTGGTCGGTGGAATCGCCCCCTTGTGCCAGAAGCCACCACTGCTGCAACCGATCTTGATCTGATCAGCTTCCTGCAGGCAATCCCGGACTCACGCATGCGGCGCGGGATCCGCATTCCTGCCTGGTACCTATTGCTGGTAGCGGTGCTGGGAATCCTGAGCGGCAGCAAGAGCTTGCGGGATCTTGAGCGCTACTCCTGCGGAGAAGGCTGCGCCAAGAGGATGTTGCTCAGGCGGATCAGGTTGTAGGCGATCACGTGCAGGCCAAACACGGCGCTGACGTTGTCCCGGCCCCGCAGCTTGAACTGGCGCAGGCCGCCGAATGCCTTGATCCAGCCAAAGATTTTTTCGATGCCCCGGCGGGCATTGATCGATTTGGCGTAGCCCTCATGCCGGGCGGTGCGGCCATCAATGGCTGAGCCACCGCTGCGGGCCGTGTTCAGGGCCACGTCGGGCGTGACACCGATCCGCCGCATCTCAGCGACAAATCCTTTGGTGTCGTCGTTCTTGTCTGCGCCGACGGTCTTCTGGTGGGCACCGGCGAGGTGTCCCGTGTCAATCAGGTTGACGGGAGGCGTCAATCTGGTTGACCGGTAGAGGTGGTTGTTTTCGGTCCACTGGAGCCTGCCATTTCAGTGGGGATCTGGATCGTGACCAGGTTGTCGTCAGGCGTCAATCAAGTTTTCCTTCCGGCGTCGACCTCAACGCGGGTGGGCCAGTTTTCGTGTCGCCGCCGTGCTTCTGGTGCGCTGGGTTGCCGCTTCCATTGATCGTGACGGCCATGACGCCCGCGTCAATTACGTAGGCGGATCACTGGATTCGCTGGAAACCCTTGCAGCTGCTTGCTTCTGCCGGTAGCTCTCGCCTTTGATGCCAACGATGTGGCAGTGGTGCACCAGCCGGTCCACGGCGGCCACGGTCATCGATCCACTTGGGAAAATCGTGTCCCACTCGCGGAATGGTTGGTTGGAGGTCACCAGCAGCGAGCGGCGCTCATAGCGGTGGCAGATCAGCTCAAACAGGACTGAGGTCTCCAGCTCGCTGCGGCGCACGTAGCTGATGTCGTCGATCACCAGCAGGGCGTAGCGATCCAGCTTTTGGATCACAGCCGGCAGCTCGTAGCTGGCCTTGGCCTTCTGCAGCAACTGCACCAAGGCGGTAGCCGGGAAGAAGCGGCAGGGCTGGTCCTGCTCGATCATCGCCATCGTGATGGCGATGGCCAGGTGGGTCTTGCCCACGCCACTGGGGCCGAACAGCAGCAGGTTTTCTGCCTGCAGCAGCCAGGTGTGGCTGCGGGAGAGCACCTGCAGTTCCTGCCAGTGCTTGGGCTCGAGGTGCTGGTGAACAAAGCCATCAAGGCCCTTCTGCCAGGGCAGGTGGGCCTCCCGCAGCAGCCGTTGGCGCCGTGCGATCTGGCGGTGATCGCACTCCTGCTCGCAGAGGACATAAAGGAACTGGCCGGGGCTCCAGCCCTCGGCCTCAGCCTGCTGGGAGAGCGGCTGCCAGTGGCTGCGAAAGCGAGCGAGTTTCAGCTGTTTGAGCAGCAGCGGCAGGGCCGCTTCTACAGCTGCTGAGCGGGGCACCGGGGAGGAGGTGGTCATAGGAGGCCAGCAGGTGTTGGGGAATGACGGGATCAGGTAGAGCGCTGCGGCGAGGCGGTACGCGGAAGCGTTGCTGCAGGCCAGAGAGGGAGAGGGTTTGGCGCTGCTGCGCCTGCTGCAGGAAGGCGAGCACCAGCTCAAACGAGGCCACCCGCACCGCCACATACAGGGCCTCGACCATCAAGCGGGCTGCCGCATCACGGTCCCCGCCGGTGAGCAGGTGCTGCCAGAAGTCCCACCAGCGCTGGTCGGGGAAGAGGTGGCGCTGGTAGCGGCAATGGAGCAGGGCCCGCGGCTTGGCGCGCAGGCCATCGATCAGGTGCTCCAGATCGATGCACCAGGCCCTGGGGCCATGGCTACCGGTGCCATAGACGCGGGCCAGCTGGCAGACCCAGTCGCTGCCGAGGTAGACGATCAGCCGGTCATGGTGGAGCCGCACCGTGACCTGGCGTCCGATGAGGGTGGGCGGCACCGAGTAGATCACCTGCCGCACCTCGACCGTGCTGGTGCTCCGCACCCGCACCGCCAGCAGCTCGTAGTCGGCAAAGCGGAAGGCCGGCAAGGCACCGAGATGCTCGAGTTCCTGCTCGTAGCGCCGCTGGCGCGGGGCATTGAGGGCGCTGAACACCTCAGCGAGCAACTCGTTGTACTCGGCGGGCTCGTCGAAATCGCAGCTGCCGCGGAGCAGCAGCTTCTGCTCCAAGCGCCGTTTCACATGGCCGTGTGGTGCCTCGACAATGCCGTTCTCATGGGCCACGCCGCGGTTGTTGCGGCTGGGGGCGAGGCCGTAGTGGGCGCAAAGCGCCTGGTAGCGGGGTGTGATGTCGAGGGCGTAGCTGCCGTCACGGTTGCGGCTGGCAGCCGAGAGCCGATCGGTGTGCAGCTCTCGTGGCACACCACTACAGGCGGCCAGGGCGTTCTGCAGCCCCTCTGAGAGGGCGACAAAGCTCTCGCCGCCGTGGATCACCTGGCCATAGGCCCAGCCGCTCCAGGCCAGGCGGTAGTGAAACAGCAGATGGGGAAAGGGCTCTCCTCTCAAGGTAATGACGACCCGTTTGACCCTGGTGAAGTCGCAGAAGCCGATCTCTCCGGGCTGGTAGGCCAGCGGGAACATCACCTCGGGCGCCAGGCCATGGAGGGCCTTCCAGTGCCGGACCCGTCGCTGCAGGGTGCGCTTGAGAGAACTCCAGTCCTGATCTGGCTTTTGCTCCTGCAGGTGTTCGAGCAGCGTGGTGGGCGTGAGGGCCGGATGGCGCTCCAGCAGCGGCAGAAGCAGCGGCTCCCACACCTCGGCCAAGGGGTCTGGGCGCCGCCGACCACGGGGTTGGGAGGCTTTGGGTTGGAGGCGGCCGTGATCAATGCGGTGCGCACTGCTCACCGAAATGCCCGCCGCCGCGGCAGCCACCTCCTGGCGGCCACCGGCTCGTCGTTTGGACATGTACAGCGCAATCTGTTGGGCGGTGAGGGGAGCAGGCATGGCCCGGTGCCCTGCGCATGGCAACCGGATTCAGCAGACCCCCTCAGGAGCGGTCAACCTGTTTGGCGCGACCCCTCAACCAGATTGTCGTCGGACAGGCGAGGTCTGCTGCCATCTCCTACTCCTGCGGAGAAGACTGCGTCTTGGTGGCATCCCGCTCACCGGTGCCCGTGGCCTGTGTGACGCGGCAATCGACGATCAGGTCATGACGGTTGTCCATCAGCACATGTCCCCGGTAGCTCCGCTGCGCTGGATGGGCATTGGATTTGCGGGCCAGCAAGGCCACTCCTTCGGAGAAGACTGCGTCAACAGGATCCGTGCTGGAGTGGTGGGTCTCATTGCTGAGCTTGATGCCGCGAAAGTCGCCCTTGGCCCGCTTCTTTCCCTCTCTGGGTGCACCGAATCCTTCGCCAGGACCTGTGGGCGGAGGCGGAGGATCCTCCTGGCCATCGATCCGCTTCAAGGAGGCGTGTGACGCCCAGACCTGAAGCACAACGTGCCGTCCACGGAAAAGTGGTCGTCACTGAGCAGCGGTTTGACCTCCGGAGCTCCCTTCAGCTTCTCCTGGAACAGCCCTATGACGTCGTCAGTGAGGAGCCGATCACGGTTCTAGTGGCTCCGCCACGCTCGGCCTGCGGCCTCGGTAATTGTGAATGTGGTCGGATGCCAGATCGGATTGTCGGGGCTCAAGCCCACGAACCAGCGGAACAGCAGGTTGTAGTGGAGCTGCTCCAGCAGCAGCTGCTCTGGTGGAACCGATGGTCGTCCTTCTGAGGCGTACAGCCTGCAGAAGGTGGGATGGAGCCGATCGAGAGCCTGATCCGCCAACTTGCGAATCCGCCTGAGCGGATGACTGGTCGGGATCCGCTCCTCGATCGAGACGTTAGGAGAGCAAGAAGCCGCTGTGCTCCTGTTGGCCTCGCATCAACGAATGGGGCTGTTGATCCATTCACGCAGAGATTGCAGGGTTTTTCAGCAAACTCTTAATGGCGCATAAAGCAGCATCAAATACTACTGAGCACTCCTGGCTGGGGCCCGCCCAGCGGCATCGCTGCCCATCCTGGGGCCAACATGCCCAGGCCCCAGGAAACGCGCCGCGATGGCCGAGTCGATCGATCTACTGGCGCTGCCGGCGGGCCTGCGGCGGCGAACACTGCTTGCCTACGGGATCGGCGACGCCGGCACCGGCATGGCTGCGGCGCTGATCGGCTTCTACCTGTTCGTGTTTTACACCCAGATCGCCGGCCTGCCCCCCTGGCTGGCTGGCCTGGTGCTGATGGTCGGCCGGGCCTGGGATGCGGTGAGCGACCAGCTGCTGGGCTGGCTGAGCGATCGGACCCGCAGCCGCCTGGGGCCACGGCTTCCCTGGATGATCGGCAGTGCGTTGCCGCTCGGGGTGAGCATGGCGCTGATGTGGTGGTTCCCGCCGGGGAGCGGCGAACTGCTGCGCTTTGGCTGGTTCGTGCTGATCTCGGTGGTGTTCATGGCCGCCTATACTGGCGTGAACCTGCCCTACTGCGCCCTCGCCACCGAGCTCACCGAAGACACCCAGCTGCGCACAAGCCTCAACGCGGCCCGCTTCACCGGCTCGATCCTCAGCAGCCTGGTGGGCCTGCTGCTCGGGGCCCTGCTGGTCGGCCATGGTGCCCCCGGGTTCCTTTGGATGGGGGTGGCCGGCGGCGCGGTGGCGATCGTGGGCACCCTGCTGTGCTGCTGGGGGCTGGCGCCGGCCGCCCGGGTGAGTCGCCGGCCATCGGGGCTGCCCGAGCCGATCACCGCCCAGCTGCGCCGGATTCGCCGCAATGGCCGTTTTCTGCGGGTGGTGGGCTTGTATCTGCTCCTGTGGGGTGCCCTGCAGCTGATGCAGCCGGTGTCGCTGCTCTACCTCTCCGAGGTGATGCACGTGCCGATGGACTGGAGCACCTGGATGCTGATCCCCTTCCAGCTCAGCGCCATGGCTGGCCTGCAGCTCTGGAGCCGGCTGGCGGCCCGCCGTGGCCGCTTGTGTGCCCTGCTCTGGGGCGGCGGCCTCTGGATCGCCATGGGCGTGCTGGCCATGGGGCTCGTTCCCCTCGATGCGGCTCTGGCGCCGTTGGCCAGCCTCGCCAACGGCTTCAAGTTCACGCTGCTGATGCTGGTGGTGCTGCTGATGGGCCTGGGGGCCGCCACCGCCTATCTGCTGCCCTGGTCGCTGCTGCCGGATGCGATCGATGCCGATCCCGAGCGCCCCGCCGGCCTGTTCACCGCCTGGATGGTACTGACCCAGAAGCTGGGCAGTGCCGTCTCGGTGTTCCTGCTTGGCAGCCTGCTCAGTTGGAGTGGCTTTGTGGCGGGCCGAACCCTGGAGCAACCCCAGCTGGCGCTGGTGATGATCCGGCTCAGCATCGGCCTGATCCCGGCGGCCCTGGTGCTGCTCGGCCTGCTGGTGATGCGGGGCTGGACGCCGCGGCCAGCCCTTCCAGGGTTCGCTCCAGGCCCTCGAGAATGATCTCGAACCCAAAGCCGAAGGCATGGAGCCCGTCGTAGCGGCGCTCCATCACCTCGTGGGTGAGCCCGTTCAGGTGGGGGTAACGATCGGCGGGAAGCTCGGGCAGGTAGGCGGCCGCCATCTGGGCATACTCCTGCGCCTCGATCGGGAAGTTCAACTCCTGCAGGGTGAACCCGTAGATGTGGCTGTCGATGGCGTTCCAGGCGTGGTCGGCCAGCTCCAGGGTGAACCCCGCCGCCACCAGGCAGCCGAGGGTGGCCTCCACGTAGCGGAGCATGGCCGGCCCCGTGTTCAGCCGCGAGAGGATGGCCATCGCGGCCCAGGGATGGCGCCCCAGGGCCCGGTGGGCGGAGGTCGCCCGCTCCCGCAGCGCCGCTTTCCAGTCGCCACCGATCGCCGGCAGGGCGATCTCGCCGACCACGACCTCGACGAGGCCGTCAATGATGGCTTCGCGGTTGGCCACATGGTTGTAGAGCGACATGGCCTTGACGCCCAGCGCTTCGGCCAGCTTCCGCATCGTGAGCCCCCCGAGTCCCCCCTGGTCGGCGATCTCCAGGGCTGCCGCCAGCACCCGCTCCCGGCTGAGGGGCAGCCGGGCGATCCTCCCCGGACGGCTCGGCTCCGCCAGGTTCTCCGCCTTCAAGCCCAGTCCGCCCGAATGGGTCGAGCTTACGCTGTATGCTTTACTTACGGCGTAAGTCCGGAATCGACGATGACGGATCAGGGCATGTGGCAAGCGCCAGCAACAAGCAACTGCCAGGCCACCGACCCAGACCCTTCCGCCCCCACCATGCGGGCGATCACCCAGGAGATCTACGGCTCATCGGAGGTGCTCTCGATTCAGACCGTTCCGTTGCCCACGATCGGTGAGCAGGAGCTGCTGATCCGGGTGCGCTCCACCTCCGTCCATGCCGGTGACTGGCATCTGATGCGCGGCAAACCCTTCCTAATAATTCGCCTGATCTACGGGGGCCTGCGCAAACCGAAGATCAGGACGCTCGGCTGTGATGTCGCCGGAACCGTGGAGGTCGTCGGCAAGGGGGTCAGCCGGTTCCAGGTGGGCGATGCGGTGTTCGGTGATCTTTCGGTGTGCGGCTTTGGCGCCTTCGCTGAGTACGCCCGTGCCACCGAAGCAGCCCTGGTCGCCAAGCCCGACGCGATTTCCTTTGAGGCCGCCGGCACCGTTGCCTGCTCAGGATTGGCCGCCCTGCAGGGCCTGCGCGATCTGGGCCAGCTGCAGGCGGGGCAGAAGGTGTTGATCCACGGGGCTGCTGGCGGGGTGGGCTCCTTCGCCATGCAGATCGCCAAGGCCTTCGGAGCCGAGGTGACCGGCGCCTGCAGCGCCCACAAGATGGCCATGGTGCGCTCCATCGGCGCCGACCACGTGATCGACTCGGCCGAGGTGGATTTCACCGCAGGCGTCCCCCGCTATGACCTCATCCTGGACAACGCGGCCTATCGCCCCCTCGCGGACCTCCTGCCGGCGTTGGCGCCCAAGGGCACCTACGTGCTGGTCGGCGGCTCCATGGCCCGGTTCTTCCAGGTGATGCTCTGGCAGGGGCCCTGGATCTCCCGCACCAGCGGTCGCAAGGTGCGGGTTCTGGCCTCGAATCCCAATCCGGCCGATCTGCAGACCCTGGCTGATCTGCTCGTTGCCGGCAAGATCGTGCCGTTCATCGATCGCCGCTGCCCTCTTGAGGATGTTCCGGAGGCGATGGCGGCGCTTGAGCAGCGGCAGGTTCGGGGGAAGGTGGCCATCGCTGTTGGTCCTGGCGAGCTTCATAGCGCTCCACCGCGCCCTCGACGTTGAAGAACAGGCGTTCGGTCCCGAGGGCCGAACCCAGCTCGGAGTGGCGCACCACCCGCAGACAGCCCGGGTTGAGCCCAGTCAGCCAGAGGCTGACGCCCAGGTCCCGCTGCTTGCGCTCCGCCTCGGTGAGCAGCCTGAGGGCCGAGTATTCGATGTCGATCACGGCACTGCAATCGATCACCACCACCCTGGGTTCGGCCCGCTCGATCAGCGCCTCCATCTGGCCCCAAACCGCCTGGGCATTGGCGAAGAACAGCCGGCCCTCGGCCCGCAACAGCAGCAGGCCCGGCCAGGTCTGATCATCGGGATGGGCCGGGTGGTGGCCCAACCGGGGTCGGAACACATCCGTGCCCCGCTTGCGGGCCAGCACATACACCCGGGGGTTCATTTCCTGCTGCGCCAGCGCCAGCAGGGACACCACCACCGCCACCAGGATTCCCCGCAGGGTTCCGAGCAGCACCACGCCAGCGAAGGCGATCAGGGCCCAGTGGAACTCGGTGACCCGCACCCGGCGGATCGCCAGGAAATCGGCGGGGGCGATCAGCTCAGCCGAATAGACCACCACCACGGCGCCCAGGGCGGCCAGGGGCAGCCGGGCGATCAACGGGGCCAGCAGCAAGAGGGTTCCCATCGCCGCTGCCGCCGTGACCAGCTCGGCCAGCTGGCTGCGGGCGCCCGCCTGGCGGTTGACGGCGGTCTGGGTGGTGCCGCCGCCAGCGGCCATCCCCCCCAGCAGCGCCCCGCCGATGTTGGCGAGGCCAAGGGCGAACAGTTCCCTGTTGGGCTGGGGCTGGGGTTCCTTGCGGCCCGCGAAGGCGCGGCCGGCGGCAATGCTTTCGATGAAGCTCATCAAGGCGATGCCGGCCGCCGCCGGCCACATCTGCCCCACCAGAGCCAGTTGCGGCAGGGTGAAGGGGGGCAGGCCCTCGGGTACGGGGCCCACGGTGTCCACCCCCAACCGCTCCAGGCCGAACAGGGCCGAGACCCCGATCGCCAGGGCGATCGCCACCAGGGGAGCGGGCAGATCCGGCGCCACGCGCGGCAAGCCGATCAGCAGCCCGATCAGCAGAAGGGCCAGGGCGAGCGTGGGCAGCGAGGTCCGCGGCAGCTGGCCTAGCACCGAGGCGACGTCGCGAAAGAAGTCGGCCTTGTCGATGGGAACGCCCAGCAGCTTCGGCAGCTGGTCCACCACGATCACCAGGCCGATTCCCGACTTGAAGCCCACCAGGACGGACTCGGAGATGAAATCGGCGACAAAACCAAGCCGCAGCAGCGCTGCCAGCAAGAGCATGGCGCCCACCAGGAGAGCAAGGGTGGCACTGGCCACCAGCAGCTCCCCCGGCGCGGCCTCCGGCGTCACCCGGTTCAATTCAGCCCCGACCAGGATGGCGAGGGTGGTGGTGGTGCTGACACTCAGGGGCCTCGACGACCCCAGCAGGGCGTACACCACCATTGGCACCAGGGCCGTGTACAGGCCCACTTCCACCGGCAGACCGGCCACGGTGGCGTAGGCCATCGCCTTCGGCAGCACCACCGCCTCGGTCGTGAGCCCGGCCACCAGATCGACCCGCCACCAGGATGGCCGGTAGCACAGGATCCAATGGTCCCGGGGCAGGAGTGCCAGCCCTGTCATCCGCTCAGGCTTGCATGGTCAGGGGTCAGGGGGCCGGAGAGATCGAGCAGCGGCGACTCCTGGAACGGCCACACCCGGGGAAGCTCCGGCGGGGCCAGGCCGCCTTCCGCCCGGATCCGGACCCAGATCCGCGTGAACCAGAAGCGGGCCGCCTGGCTGGAGGGGCCCCGGTAGCGGGCCACCAGCCCCTGATCGAGGCGGCCGCAGGCCATCTCGCCGGGGAGGCCGGCGCGATCGGCGCGGCAGTGCTCCAGCAGTTCGTCGGCGAATGGCCGAGGGGCGGCCCACACCAGGCTGCCGAACACCGGCAAGCCTGCGAGGCCATGGCCGCCCTCCAGGCTCTCGCCGCCGAGCTCGAGCCGATCCGCCACAGCCCAGCGTCCCTCGCGGCGAATTTCCAGCAGGGAGCGCCAGCGGCCAGAGCCCAGCTGTTCGCCGTCGGCGCTGCGGCCCAGCCGCACCACCTCGGCCCCCAGCCAGCTGGCCCCCGCAGCCAGCTCCACGCGGCAAGCCTGCTCAAAGAGGCCACCGGCAAACACCACCAGCTCCTGGGGAAGCCACTCCAGATCCGCCCCTTCCGCTAGGCGGAAGCCCAGATCCTGACGGGCCCAGCGGCCCTGGGGAGCCAGGCGGGAGCGGCCGATCGAGCCGTAGATCTTCTGGGCCGCGACGCTGGTGACCAGGGCTCGGCTGCCGGCGGCGAGTTCGGCCTGGATGGCGAGTTCATCCCCCCCCACCAGACCGCCGGCCGTGTGCAGCAACGGCAGTTCACAGCGGCCTTCAGCCCGGGCGAAGGCCTTCTGGATCTTGAGCGGCGCGGTGGCGCCCCCCTGATGGGTGGTGGGACCGCTCGGGCCATCGCCCCGGCTGAAGCGCAGCTGGGCGCTGCCCCGCCAGCTGGCCAGGTCACTGGCGCGGACGGGCGGAAGTGGGGGGGGGAGGGTCATCCGGCTGATCGTCGAGGCTGGCTGAGCCCGTTCCCGTAGCAACCGCCACCCTTGGCGCCCAGGGCCCTAGCGAAGGTGTCAGCCTCATCCATGCTTCGTTTCCTTGCCATTGATCCGCGCGTGAGCGAGCAACCAGGCCCTCCGATCGTGCTGGAGCATCGTCTTGGCCAGCTTCCCCCAGGCGCCTCGGCGTTGATGCTTCCGCTGGGCGCCGACCAGCGCACCAGCCTGCGCGGCCATCGACGCAGCGCCTGCGGCTGCGACCTGCTGCTGCAGCTGCCCCGCGGCGCCGCCCTGGAGCCCGGTGAGGCCCTGGCGGACGCCTTGAATCGGGCCTTGGTGGTGGTGGTGGCGGCGGCCGAACCCCTGCTGCTGGTGCGCAGCCCCGACCCCCTGGCCCTGCTGCAGGCCGCTTATCACCTCGGCAATCGCCACGTGGCGATGGAACTGCGGCCCGACCAACTGCGAATCCTGCAGGACCCCGTTCTGGACACGCTGCTGCGCCAGCGGGGCCTGAGCGTGGAGCCGATCACCGCTCCCTTCCTTCCGGAGGCTGGGGCCTATACCGGCAGTGGCCATCACCATGGCCACTGACCGTGGCATCTGAAACCCGCCTCCATCTGCTTCAACTGGTCAGCCCCGCCCTGCCGGTGGGGGCCTTCAGCTATTCGGAGGGGCTGGAAGTGCTGGTGCAGGACGGACAGCTGGCCGGCCCGGACGCGTTGCGGGCCTGGCTGGAAGCGGAGCTGGCGCGGGGGGCGATCACGATCGAGGCGGCAAGCCTGAACCCGCTCCAGGCCGCCCTGGGGCGCTGGCGCGATGCCGTGGCGCAGGGCGATCCGGCGGCGGCGGCCTGCTCCGAGGCCGTCCTCATCGATCTCGACGGCTGGCTGCTGGCCCTGCGCGAGGCACCGGAGCTGCGGGCCCAGCAGCGCCAGATGGGCCGTTCGCTGCTGCAACTTCTGGCCGAACTGGGCTGGCCCCTGCCGGGTAGCGACGAAGCTGTGCCGATCAGCCGCCTGGGCTGGCCGGCCGCCTGGGCCTGGGCCGGTCTCTGCCTGGAGATCGGACTGCAGGAACTGGTGGAGGCCTACCTCTACGGCTGGGTGGCTAACCAGGTGAGCGCGGCGGTGCGGCTGATTCCCCTGGGACCCACCCAGGGGCAACGGCTCCAACTCGGGCTGGCGACGCTCCTGGCCAGGCGGGCCAGCGAGCTGGTGGACGCCGATCCACACCAGCTCTGGAGCGGTGGCGTGGGGGCGGGCCTGGCCCAGCTTCGCCACGCCGAGCTCTATTCGCGCCTGTTCCGCAGCTAGGACCACACCACTGCAGCGATCGGCCCTTTAGAACGCCGTCAACCTGGCGGGAGCATGGGCATGAGCAAGTTGCGGCTGGGCGTGGCCGGCCCGGTGGGTTCCGGCAAAACGGCCCTGGTGGAGGTGCTCTGCCGGCGGTTGCGCCATCGCCTGGAGCTGGCGGTGGTCACCAACGACATCTACACCCAGGAAGACGCCCAGTTCCTCACCCGTGCCGGCGCCTTAGAACCGGAGCGGATCCGAGGGGTGGAAACGGGCGGCTGCCCCCACACCGCCATCCGCGAAGACTGCTCGATCAACCGGGCGGCCGTGGAGGAGCTGGAGCAGCGCTTTCCCAACCTCGATCTGGTGATGGTGGAGAGCGGCGGCGACAACCTGGCCGCCAGCTTCAGCCCCGAGCTGGTGGATCTCTGCATCTACGTGATCGACGTGGCCGCCGGCGACAAGATCCCCCGCAAGGGCGGGCCGGGCATCACCCGCTCCGACCTGCTGGTGATCAACAAGATCGACCTGGCTCCGATGGTGGGCGCGAGCCTGGAGGTGATGGAGCACGACACCGTACGGATGCGGGGCGGCAGGCCCTGGTGCTTCACGAACCTGCGCAGCGGTGAAGGGGTGGATCGGGTGGAGAGCTTCGTCTGGCAGCAGTTACCTGATTCTGTCCGCTCCAGGGGAGAAGCCCGGCCAGAACCCTGCCGTTGATGGCTCCCCCGCCCAAAACGGAGGACCGATTGCCAGCAGTTCCGCAAACTGTGCCAGTTGCTACAAGGTGTTCATGGCCACCGTCGATACGGTCCGCCCTAACCGCCGTTGAGCGGATCACTCTTCAGGAGAACGACCAGATGAAGCCAAACTCGATGCAGCTGACCCGCCTGCGCCAGGCCTCACTGCAAAAGGTTTCCTTGCGGGTGCTGGGCGGCAGCCTGGCTTTGGCCACCGGCCTCACCCTGGCCTCCTGCGGTGGCGGCGAAAAGACCGCCACCGGCGGCGATGGCGGCAGCTTCGACGGCGACGTGAAGGTGGGCATCCTGCATTCCCGCTCCGGCACCATGGCCATCTCCGAGAACACGGTGGCCGAAGCCGAGCTGATGGCGATCGAGGAGATCAACGCCGCCGGTGGCGTGAAGGTGGACGGCAAGAAGCTGAAGATCGTGCCGATCGAGGAAGACGGGGCCTCCGACTGGCCCACATTCGCCGAGAAGGCCAAGAAATTGATTGATCAGGACAAAGTGGACGTCGTGTTCGGCGGCTGGACCTCCGCCAGCCGCAAGGCGATGCTTCCGGTGTTCGAGGCCAAGGATCACTTCCTCTTCTACCCGATTCAGTATGAAGGCCAGGAGTGCTCCAAGAACATCTTCTACAGCGGTGCCACCCCCAACCAGCAGGCTGAACCGGCCGTGTCGTGGCTGCTGAAGAACAAGGGCAAGGACTTCTTCCTGGTGGGCTCCGACTACGTGTATCCGCGCACGGCGAACACGATCATGAAGGAGCAGCTCAAGGCCGAGGGCGGCAAGCTGGTGGGTGAAGACTATCTCCCTCTCGGCAACACCGAGGTCGCTCCAATCATCGCCAAGATCAAGCAGGCCCTGCCGAAGGGTGGCGTGATCGTGAACACCCTGAACGGCGACAGCAATGTGGCCTTCTTCAAACAGATGAAGGCCGCCGGCATCACCCCCGCCAATGGCTACGCCATCATGAGCTTCTCGATCGCCGAGGAGGAAGTGGCCGCGATCGGCCCTGAGTATCTCGAGGGCACCTATGCCGCCTGGAACTTCTTCCAGAGCCTCGACACCCCGGCTTCCAAGAAGTTCACCGCCGACTTCAAGGCCAAGTACGGCGACAAGCGGGTGACCAACGACCCGGCTGAATCCGCCTACAACATGGTTTATCTCTGGGCCAAGGGTGCCGAGAAGGCCAACAGCGTTGACAACAAAAAGGTGCGGGAAGCCTTGATCGGCGTGAAGTTCGACGCTCCTCAAGGGCCGATCGAAGTGCAGCCCAACCACCACACCACGGAACTGGTGATGATCGGTGAGGTGCAAAAAGACGGCATGTTCAAGATCATCGAGAACCAGGGCATCGTCAAACCCCTGGCCTGGAACCAGTTCGTGCCCGAAACCAAGGGCTACACCTGCGATTGGACCCAGAAGCGTCCCGACGCCGGCAAGTTCAAGATGTGATCGGAGCAGGGCCCTGATCGTTCGGGAAGGTGGCCACCCTTTCGGTGGTGGGCACCTTTTCCAGCCTTGCCGCGCTCTGATTTCAGGCGCGGCTTCCTTTTCATTCAGCTTTCTTCAGCCCGTTTCCCCCTAGCCCGTCCCCGACGGGACGCCATGGATCTTCTCTACGAAACACTCTTCAACGGCCTGGCGATCGGCTCGGTCCTCGTGCTCGCCGCCCTGGGCCTTGCGGTGGTGTTTGGCCTGATGGGCGTGATCAACATGGCCCATGGCGAGTTGATGATGCTGGGGGCCTACACCACCTATGTGGTGCAGAACCTGTTCAAGGAGGGGCCGCTCGAAGCCCTCTTTCCGATCTACATCCTGGTGGCGATCCCCCTGGCTTTCCTGGTCAGCGGACTGGCTGGTCTGCTGCTGGAGAAAACCGTGATTCGCCGCCTCTATGGCCGGCCACTCGAAACCCTGCTCGCCACCTGGGGGGTCAGCCTGATCCTTCAGCAATTCGTACGCTCGGTGTCGAGCGCCTTCATGGTTGGCCTGTTGCTGGCGGTGGCCCTCGGCGTTCTGTTTCCTTTGTTCAGCCCGAAGGGCCTCTGGCAGCAGCGCTGGACCCCGATCCTCGGGGTGATGAGCTGGCTGGTGGCCGGCCTGATCGGGGTGGCCACAGCTTCCGCCCTCGGCGCCAACCGTGCCCTTGATCAACCCTGGTTCAGTGCCCGCAACCTCGAGGTGAGTGCCCCCGGCTGGTTGCGCGGCGCCATTGACTTCGGCGGGGTGACGATGCCGACAGCCCGGCTTTTCATCATTGCCCTCAGCCTGCTGGCCCTGCTGGCGGTCAACTGGTTTCTGCAGAAGAGCGTCTGGGGCATCCGCATCCGCGCCGTTACCCAGAACCGGCCAATGAGCGATTGCCTCGGCATTCCCACCCAGACCGTGGATGCCCTCACCTTCCTGGTGGGCTCCGGCCTCGCCGGGGTGGCCGGGGTGGCCGTGACCCTGCTGGGGTCGGTCGGGCCGAACCTGGGTGGCAATTACATCGTGGATTGCTTCATGGTGGTGGTGCTCGGCGGGGTCGGCAAGCTGCTCGGCACCGTGGTCGCCGCCCTCAGCATCGGCGTGCTGAGCTACGTGATCGGCTCCGGTTCCCTGCTGCTGGTCTGGCCGGCGATGCCGGCGGGGATGAATGAGCTGATCACCTTCTTCGCCACCACCTCGATGGCCAAGGTGCTGGTGTTCATCCTGATCGTGGTGTTCCTGCAATTCAAGCCCGCCGGTCTGTTCCCTCCCAAGGGACGCCTGGTGGAGGCCTGATTCATGACCGCTTCCTCCCCATCGCCGCTTCGCCGCTGGTTGCCCTGGGTGCTGATCGTGGCCGCCGGCCTGATCCTGCCGATCGTGCTTCCACCCTTCCGCCTCAACCTGCTGGGACGGTTCCTTTCCCTGGGCATCGTGGCCCTGGGCATCGATCTGATCTGGGGGTTCACCGGCATGCTGAGCCTCGGCCAGGGGATCTTCTTCGCCCTGGGCGGCTACGCGATCGGCATGTTTCTGAGCCTCGACAACCTCGAGCCAGGCAAACTGCCGGAATTCTTCGATCTCTATGGCGTCAAGGAGTTGCCCGGCTTCTGGCAACCGTTCGCCTCGCCGCTGTTCACCTTTTTCGCGATCTGGGTGATTCCTGCCGTGGTGGCTGGGTTGCTGGGCTTTCTGGTGTTCCGCAACCGGATCAAGGGGGTCTATTTCTCGATCCTCACCCAGGCGGCGCTGCTGGTGTTCTTCAATTTCTTCAACGGCCAGCAGAAGTTGATCAATGGCACCAACGGCCTAAAGACCGACACCGCGCGGATTTTCGGTGAACTGGTGGGCTCCGATCTCATGCAGCGCTATCTGTTCGTCATCACTGTGGTTCTGACCGTTGGAGCCTGGTTACTCTGCCGCTGGCTCACCACCGGCCGTTTCGGCGATGCCCTGATCGCCATCCGCGACGACGAACCAAGGATGCGGTTCACCGGTTACAACCCCACCACCTACAAAACCCTGGTTTTTGCAGTGGCCGGCGGCCTGGCCGGGGTCAGTGGCGCCCTCTACACCGTTCAATCCGGCATCATCTCTCCCCAGTTCATGGCGGTGCCCTTTTCAATCGAGATGGTGATCTGGGTGGCCGTCGGAGGCCGGGGCACCCTGATCGGGGCGGTGCTCGGGGCGGTGGTGATCAACTACGCCAAGAGCCTGGTCAGCGAGCAACTCCCGGAAACCTGGCTGTTCATTCAGGGGGGCTTGTTCCTTCTTGTGGTCACGGCCCTGCCCGATGGCCTGGTGGGCTGGTGGAGGCTGGGCGGCCCGGCCAAGCTGCAGGCGATGGTGGGTTGGCCGCCCCGCACGGCCACCTATCCCTCCCTCGACCTCGATCCAGCCCTGCGCTCCGAACAGGGCGAGGGGAAACCATGAGCAGCCGATCCGCCCCCAGTGCTGACCAACCCCTGCTGGAGCTCCGTTCGGTGAGCGTCAGCTTCGATGGCTTCTGGGCCCTCAACGACCTTAATCTGGTCCTGGCCCCTGGCGAATTGCGGGCGGTGATCGGTCCGAATGGCGCAGGAAAAACCACCTTCCTCGATGTGATCACCGGCAAGGTGAAACCCACCAAAGGGGATGTGATGTTTCGCGGCCGATCGCTGGTGGGTACCGCCGAGCACCGGATCGCCCGGCTGGGGATCGGCCGCAAATTCCAGACCCCGCGGGTGTATCAGAACCTCACCCCCCGCCGCAACCTGGAGTTGGCGGTGAGTGGCAATCCCTCCCCCTTCCATCTCCTGTTCGGAGGGCTGGAGTCCCCAGCCCGCGAGCGGGTTCAGCACTTGCTCGGGGTGGTGGGTCTGGAGCCCTTTTCCAACCAGCCAGCCGGCGGCCTGTCCCACGGCCAGAAGCAATGGCTGGAGATCGCCATGCTGGTGGCCCAGGATCCCGATCTGCTACTGGTGGACGAGCCGGTGGCCGGCCTCACCGATGAGGAAACCGGCCGCACGGCAGATCTGCTCAAACAACTCTCCGGCGATCACACCGTGCTGGTGATCGAGCACGACATGGATTTCATCCGCCAACTTGATTCCCAGGTCACGGTGTTGCACGAGGGCCACGTGCTCTGCGAGGGGCCGATGGATGAGGTGCAGAGCGATCCGCGGGTGATCGAGGTGTATCTCGGCGTTGAAACCGACGATCTCGACAGCGTGGAGAACATCGCATGACGACCACGACCGCGCCCATTTCCCCGCCACGCACCAGCAGTGACGCCGGCAATCAGCTGACCCTGCGGGGCCTCAATGTTTTCTACGGCGAAAGCCACATCCTTCGCGATGTGGACCTGAGCGTGAAGCCCGCCCAGATGGTCTGCCTGATCGGCCTCAACGGCGTGGGCAAAACCACCATGCTCAAAACGGTGATCGGTCTGCTGCGCCAGCGCAGTGGCTCCGTGCAGATCGGCGAGCGGGACCTCTCCTCCCTGCCGCCCCACCAACGGGCCCGGGCCGGCATCGGCTACGTGCCCCAGGGCCGCGAGATCATCCCCCAGCTCACGGTGCGCGAGAACTTGCTGCTGGGTCTGGAGGCCCTGCCGGGGGGGCTCACCCGCAACCGCCACATCGATCCCGTGGTGTTCGAGCTCTTCCCGGTGCTGGAGAAGTTTCTGGCCCGCCGCGGCGGCGACCTCAGCGGTGGCCAGCAGCAGCAACTGGCGATCGCCCGGGCGCTGCTGGGCAAACCGAAGGTGCTGCTGCTCGATGAACCCACCGAGGGGATCCAGCCATCGGTGGTGCTCGACATCGAGCGCGCCGTCAAACGGATCATCGCCACCACCGGCATCAGCGTGCTGCTGGTGGAGCACCACCTCCACTTCGTGCGCCAGTCCGACTGGTACTACGCCATGCAGAAAGGGGGGATCGTGGCCAGCGGCCCCACCAAGGATCTGAGCAAGGACATGATTCACCGGTTCCTGAGCGTCTGAGCGTCTGCCGCGATGGGCTGGCTCCTGCTTCTCAGCCTGCTGCTGATCGCCCCCTTGCTGGGCCTGATCTCCCAGCCCTACCAGTGGCTCTCGGAGCTTGGCTTCCGGCTGCAGGCGCTCTGGCCCCTCGGCAGCGGCGAGCCCCTGCGGCCCCTGCTGCCGCTCGCGCCGCTGCTGGGCACCTGGGTGCTGGTGGGGCTGGCAAGCGGCCCGCTGCGGCAGGGGGTGGGCGGCGGGGTCACCCCCGTGCTGGCCCTCCAGGAGGCCCCCACGGACGAGGCCGCCGCCACCGGGCTGGCCCGGCTCAGCCTCAGAACCCAGATGATCCGCCTTCCCCTGCTGGCGCTCACCCATCTGGCCGGACTGACGGTGGGGATCGAATCCCCATCGGCGGCCCTGGGCGCCAGCCTGGTGCTGGCGGCCCGCCAAAAGCTCCTGCCCCTGCAGGCCCTGCCCGCTCCCCTGCTGGCGGCGGCGGGAGGCGGGGCCGGGCTGGGGGTGGCGTTCCAGTCGGCCCTGCTGGGGGTGGCCTATGCCGTGGAGGAGCTCAGTGGCCGCCTCTCGTTTCCCCTGGTGAGCAGCTGCCTGATTCTCGGGAGTGTGGGAACCCTCTTCGCCTCGGGCCTCGGCGCCCCGGCGATGGATCTGCTGCCGATTCGAGCGGGCGTTCCGCCAGGGGCGCTCTGGCCGGGCCTCACCGCGCTGTGCCTGGTCGGCGGCCTGCTGGGGGGCCTGTTCGTGCGGCTGCTCGCCTGGGCATCCATAAAGGTGGGGCAAGGGCTGCAACGGCGGCGCCTGCCGGTGGCCCTGGGCTTGGGTCTGGCGATCACCGCCCTGGCGGTGGTGAGCGGCGGCTGGAGCCTCAACGACGGCCAGCTGCTGATGGTGCACCAGGTGCAGGGCAGCGACGCCCCGGTGCCGCTCTGGGTGCTGCTGCCGAGGGGCCTGGCGGCCCTGCTCAGCCTCAGCATGGGGGCCCCCGGCGGCCTCATCCACGACACGATGTCGTTGGGGGCCCTGCTGGCCTCTCCTTGGTTGGAAGAGCTGGGCGGCGTGGAGCGTTCGACCCTGGTGCTGGGCGGCGCGGTGGCGCTGTTCAGCGGTGCCTGCCGCACGCCGTTGTTCTGCAGCCTGTTCGTGGTGCGAATCAGCGGCGATGCCAGCCTGCTGCCGGTGCTGCTGCTGGTGGCGGCCGTCGCGGCCGTGATCGGCAGCTGGCTGGCGCCGGCCACCTGGAACGAGGTGCAGCTCAGCCGTTTTCTTGCAGTGAACGCCAGAACCGCAGAGGATCGCTCCCCAGCGGCAGGTTCCGTCCCCCCAGGCTGACGACCGGCCGGCAGCCCAGGCTGTTGACCAGCTTGGCGGCGCCGAGATCGCCTGGCTCAAGGGCCGCTTCCTCGGCCAGGCCGAGTTCCAGGGCCCGGCCGCGCATCACCCCCGGCAGGCAGCCGCTGGCCAACGGCGGCGTCAGCCAGGTTCCAGCCCGCTGCACCAGCAGGTTGGCGCTGGTGCCGCAGCAGAGACCACCGGCGGTGCTGAGCAGCAGGGCATCGTCGGCGCCGGCGGCGCGGGCCTCCCGGCGCGCCTGCACCATGGGTCCGTAGGCGAAGGTCTTGCAGCGGCTCAGCAGGCTGGCGGCATTGCGCCGTTCACTGGCGCTCACGATCAGGCGCACCGGCTCGAAGCAGGGCACAGCGGCGCTGAGCTGGAGCCAGAACCGGGGTCGAAGGGGGGGGGCATCCGGTCCGGGCAGATCGAGGCCGCGGCCACCGCCAAAGCCCCGGCTCCAGTTGAGTCGCAGGGCGCCGGTGGTGATGGCGCTGCGCCGCACCGCTTCAGCAAGCAAGGGCTCCAGCCTGGCCCGATCGGGCGGCGGCTCCATGCCCAGCAGCGCCGCGCTGGCGCGCCAGCGGTCCAGATGCTCCCTGAGCAGCCGCGGCTGGCCCCCTTCCACCAGCACCGTTTCGAACAGGCCATCGGCGAGCAGCAGGCCCCGATCGGCCAGGGGAAGGCCCAGATCCGCCGGTGAACCCCACTGCCCCGGGCCTTCAGCCCCGCTGTTGGCGTCTGGAGCGGCAGGGCCGGCGATCCAGGCGATCGCGTTCATGCCAGGGCCTCCAACAGGGGCTGGAGCTTCCAGCCCAGCTCCTCGGCCTCACCGGCCGGATCCGAGTCGGCGACGATGCCGCAGCCGGCATGGGCCCGCAACCGCCGGCCCTGCAGCATCACGCTGCGGATCAGCAGGTTGCTGTCGAAGCTGTCATCGGCCCCAAAGCGAAACAGGGAGCCGCAGTAGGGCCCGCGCGCGAGGGGTTCCAGTTCGCCCAGGCGCTGGCAGGCCCGGATCTTGGGGGCGCCGCTGATCGAGCCGCCCGGCCAGCAGGCCCGCAGCAGTTCCACCACGGTGCGGTCGGCGCGCAGCTGGCCCTCAACCACGGAGGTGAGGTGGTGCACCTGCCGGTAGCTCTCCAGCCCCACCAGCTGGGGCACCTGGATGGAGCCCGGCACGCAGACCCGGCCCAGGTCGTTGCGGAGCAGGTCCACGATCATCACGTTCTCGGCCCGGTCCTTGGGGCTGGTGATCAGGGCAGCGGCGGCGGCGGCATCGGCCTCAGGATCGCCGTGGCGGGGGCGGGTGCCCTTGATCGGCCTGGTTTCGATGCGGCCATCCGGACTCACCCTCAGGAAGCGCTCCGGCGAGGCGCAAAGCACAGCGGCGTCACCGGCCACCACCAGGCCGCCGAAGGGGGCGGGGCAGTGCAGGCGCAGGCGTTGGTAGAGCGCCAGGGGATCGGGCGGCTCCGGCAGCAGCACCTCGCAGCAGGCGGTGAGGTTGGCCTGGAACAGGTCGCCGGCGGCGATGCGCTCCAGCAGCTGCTCCACCTGGGCGGCGAAGGTGGCGCCGCTGGTGTGCCAGTGCCAAAGGGCTGGATCGATCGGCTGACCCGGCGGTTCGGGGGGAGCCTGCTGGGGGCTCAAGTCCGCCACCAGATCGGCCCAGGCGCTGAGCCGGGCGGGGTCGTCGCCACCCAGCCAGAGGCGGCGATAGGTCAGATCGAAGCGCAGCAGCGGGTCGTAGCGGGCAGCCCAGAGGGTGGGCAGTTCAGGGTGATGCCAGCGGCCTCCGGGCTCAACCCAGGCGCCTGCTTCATAGGCCAGCCAACCGAGCCAGGCCCCGCCACGGCGCTGCAGATCATCGAGGGCCAGAAAGGGATCGCGGGCGCCAGGGCTGCCCGGTAGGCCCCGACAGACCACCACCTCGCGGGGATCGGCGCCCAGGAAGGCGGTGGCACCGAGTGGGCTGCCATCGCCGTCGAGCCAGGCGAGGCCATTGGTCCCGAAGTGTGCAGCCAGGGCCTTGGCGACGGTCCAGGGCTCCCGCCAGGGCAGTTCTCGGCTCTGAACGGCGGCCATGCCCTGCTTCCGATGCTGTTGGCAGGGCTGGTTCTAACCGCTTCAGCCGCAGGCGCGAAGCGGGAGAAGCAAAAGAGGCAAGGTCACCTGTTTGGCCCCATCATTTGGCCCCAGGGGCTGACCAGATCGATACGGCCGGCCTCCTTCAGTGCCGCGTCGCGGATGCGGCAGCTGTCGCAGCGGCCGCAGGGCTGCTCGCCGCCGGCGTAGCAGCTCCAGGTGGCGCCGATCGGCACCCCCAGCCACAGCGCTTCCTGCACGATTCGGGTTTTGCTCCACTCCACCAGCGGGGCCCAGAGCTTGGCACCATGGCCCTCGCGGCCGCTTTTGCTGGCCAGATCAGCCAGCTGCTGATAGGCGGCGAGGTAATCAGGGCGGCAGTCGGGGTAGCCGGAGTAGTCGACGGCGTTCACCCCCAGCACCAGCCGCTCGGCGCCGCGGGCTTCGGCCAGGCTCAGGCCCAGGGCGATGAACACGGTGTTACGGCCCGGCACGTAGGTGGGCGGGATCACGCCGGCCACCACCCCGGCACTGGGCAGGGCGATGGCGGCATCGGTCAGGGCCGAACCGCCCCAGGCCGCCAGGTTCACGCTGATGGTGTGGTGCTCCGCGAGGCCCAGGGCCGCGGCCACGGTGGCGGCGGCCTCCAGCTCCCGGTGGTGACGTTGGCCGTAGTCGAATGACAGCCCGATCACCCGGTGGCCCGCCTCGATCGCCAGGGCGGCGGCGGTGGCCGAATCCAGGCCGCCGGAGAGCAAAACGATGGCGGTGGGCTGGGAGGCTTCGGTCAAAGGGGCCTAGCGGGGCCAGAGCTCATTCTGTTCCCCGCCGGGGCATGATTTCTGGCGACTTCGTGGAGTGTTCGATGGCCTGGCGTTGGCTGCTGGTGGCAGGTTGGCTCGGAGCGGCACCCGCCGCCGGGGCGATTCCCCGGCTCGATCTCAAGCCGTATCCGCAGCCAACGGCCGGCGAGCAGCGCTGGGTGATTCAGCTCCCCGGCGTTCTGCCGTCATCGGTGGATTCCACCCTTTCCGGAAATCCCGGCGATTGGCGGGTGGAGCTGATCGTGGGCAAGGAGGTCAAGGTCGACTGCAACCTCCATCGCTTCGGCGGCCGGCTCCAGAGCGAGCCCGCCAAGGGGTGGGGGTACACAGTGTTTCGCCTGGTGGATCCCGGG
>Ga0247838_1001025_pt1 | contig 42011 bp, 38 predicted proteins | sample LaCruzMarch2015__5_FD_189097 | JGI IMG/M metagenome (GOLD analysis project Ga0247838, IMG submission 189097) | Freshwater microbial communities from meromictic Lake La Cruz, Castile-La Mancha, Spain - LaCruzMarch2015_15m | ecosystem: Environmental > Aquatic > Freshwater > Lake | place: Spain...
TGCGAGGAGCCGGGAACGAATCGCTGTATGGCAGAGATATTGTGGCACCGCCGGGAAACCAGGCGGCAACAGAGAACACCAACGTCTGTCTACCCAGCGGTGAGAACCCGGCTTACTCTCCGACCACAGTTTCTCCCCGAATCCCCTGCCGCAGGGCCGTAGGTTCGTTGACGCCAATCAGCACATTGCAGTGAAAGTCAGGCAAAAAAATTGGGGTTGTTTAATTCGATATTTGCAAATCTTTATTGCCCAACAAAAGATGAACTAAGCAAAGACACTGAAATACAGATAAAATGGCAAGACCCGAAAGTCAGAGGGATGAATTCTTATAGCGAAGGAGATGTCCTTGAAGAAATAGAAGATGAATATAGTAATACTTGGATAAGGACGGATTTTACTTGCAATGCATGTTCAAAATTTACAAAAGGATTGAAAGGTATGAAGTATATAGGAACAGAAGACCAAACCAGACATATTCCTTTTGTAAGAATTGAAGATAGCAAAATCTGTGAACTTATTTCTGAAAATGAGTTCAGTGCTCGCGGAGTGAAAGACTTCGTAGATTATTTATAACTCGCCGTACTGGAAATAGGGGACCAGGGAATAGGGGTAATAGGGGACAGACCCTGAGGTATCCCCACGAACCCCAGAAATAAATCAGTTGGTTAGCAAAAATCCGGTAGATTCCGGGGCGCCGCCGGCCGCTCGATGCGTCTGGGCTTTACGCATGAAATTGATCTAGAATGGTATTTCGTGGGGATGCCTCAGGGTCAAAACTCTTTTCGGACTAGTTCGCTACTTTTCTTCCGATGATACAACCGATTGGGGAATTGCGATGACTAGCTTACAAATCGAAATGCCAGATGAGATTGCCGGCGAGTTCTTTCGGCGCGCACCTCATCCGGAACGCCGGGTAGCGCTTGTCGAGCAGATTTTCAGAGAGTATTTCGCTGCCCACAATGCCGCAGAACCGGACCTTGACATACTCAACCTGAACGCCGAAGAGTTAAATCGCGAAGCAGAAGATGTATTGGGCTACCAGGTGCTGCCTTGATTCGCGGCGATCTCTACCGGGTTGCCCACCCATCCGGGCACGATCCGAAAAGATCGCGCGTTTTCGCCGGGGGGATGGGGTCAGGTCTCGCTTTGTAGCATTCCGGGTGAGTTGCGGAGTGCCAGGGACAGTTAACCCACCTCCCTGCTGATTACGGATACCGAATTGAGTAGACTGTCCCCGGAATTGGCGCGTACCCGACGCGGAACGCGCGTCGGTTGGTTCCGCGCGGAATGCGGACCGCGCAGCGGACCCGGCTGAGCCGCCGGTGCCTCCCGCCGGGCGCGGTTCCCCGGAACCGCGCCCCTTGTCGCACCGGCGACGCCTGCCTACACTGCGACCAGGGGCCATCCCATCGGTCCCAAGGTTGACTGCGGCGGGCGAGGGGGTCAGTTCTCGGCTTCTTGCATGCTACAGTGCGAGAACTGACCCCGCCGCCCCGCGCTGACCCCGCCGCCCCGCGGCTGCGGTCGTCCATGGGCACAGACTGGATATCGTCGATGATCTGGAATGGGCCTTCCTCGCCGCGCACGACGCTACAGAAGAAGCGCAGATAGGCAATCGTCGTCGCGTCGCCATCCAGGGCGAGCAGGTCAGGGTTGATGGCATGGACGATGTCCGCTTTGCCGTCCAGCAGGACCGCCCCGCCCGGCGGGACCTGGGCGGATGCCAGGACGGAGGTCGCCTGGCCAGGCCGCTGCAACTGGATAACCGCCTGGGCACAGCCGCGATAGAAGCTCAAATGCAGCTGGCGCAGACGTTGGATTTTGATGGACGCGGGCTCGTCCCCGAGCCCCCGCGGTCCGCAGCCGCGGCCAGAGTTGCGCGAGCACGGCCGCTGCATCGGCGCCGGTCAAGTCCTCCCAAGCTCCGGGCACAGGGGGTCCATCCAGCCAGGCCACTCGGCCCAGTCCCGCCGCCAGCCGGTCGGCCCGGTCATCGACCGGCCAAGATAGCTGACATCAGATACAAGGTTTGGACCGCTTGCAGTCGTCGCAGTCCGGCCGATGCGGTGTCGTCGCCGGCTGCGGCGCCTTGGCGGTACCAATCCAGGGCCTGCTCGATGTCCCGCTCGACGCCCTGGCCCCGTTCGTAGCAGAACCCCAGATTGGCCATGGCCCGGCCGTCGCCTGCCTGTGCCGCCGCGGTCAGTGCGGCGAGAATGGGCTGCGGAAAGGGCCGGTGGGCGCGATGCAGGCTCCAGATGATCGGGCTGGCAACCCGCGCCAATGCCGCCGAAGCAGCCGCATCCGGCGGGTCCCGCTCAAGCAACTCGGCAGTGACCGGATGGTCCGGAAAGTCCTGGGCGAGACGCTGGATGAATGAGGCGGTTCGATCCGGCGCATGGCGCCAGGCGAGGTCCAGACACTCGCCCGCTGGAAGTCCCTCCGCAAAGGCGCGCAACACCAGCCATTCACCGAGCAGGTCCGGTTGCAGCGCGGGGACGAGCTGGCCGGGTCCGGCGACCCCGCTGCTTATGGGTCCGTCGGTCAGAACCAGCGCCTGGAGACGAGCGTCCTTATCGGCATGGGGGATCAGCCCCCGGCGCGCCGCCGCGGCGCAGTAGAGTCCGCCGGCGATGGTGGCGACGACTGCGATCCGCTCGGCGGGAGTCCCGTCGCCCAGGCAGGTGGCAGACCCGCCCAGAAACCGCTGCCAGCGCGAGCCCCGGTCGCGCTCCAGGGTGGCGTCGAGCAGGTCGTCGCGGCTCCAGCCGGGTCCCGCCGATCCGTCGGCCGCCAATGTCTGGCCGAGAAAATAGGCATAGAGCGGGCGGCCGGCGCTGTCGATGCGTTGGAGTCGCTCGGCGATGGCGGGGTCGGGGAGTGCGGTCCCGGTGCCCTCCAACGCCGCGATCCGGCGCACGATGGCGATCAGGTCGGACGGCTCCAGTCGCTTGAGCTCCAGCACGCCGTCCTCGAAGCGGGTGGCATCGAGCGCGGGATCGTTGCCGTCGTGACGCTCGGCGAGCTTGACGAACCAGTCGGCGCGGCCCTCCGACTCGACGCCCGGGGCGAGACCGGGACCCGCCGGGCGCCCGAGCGCGCCGAGTCCGCCCCGGTCCCAGCGCTGGCACTCCAGGAGCAGCAGGCGTACCGGTTTGCGCAGTTCATCGGCGCGACGGGCGAGGGTCTGGATGACCGGCCGGATCTGCGACTCCCGCCCGACCACATAGTCCAGGACGATCAGGTGGGGCTGTCCGGGTTGCCAGCTCGCCCGAATCTCGGCGAAGGCTTCGAGGTCCGTGCCGCTTTCCAGCAGACCCGCCCGCCAGCCCTGATCGCGCGCCCGGAGCGTCAGCTCGTAGCCGAGCCGGCTCTTGCCCTGGCCGGCGACGCCGGCGATCTGCATCCAGGCGAAGCCGCGGTCGCAGTCGAGGAAGGCTTGCAGCCGGGCCATGTCCGCGTCGCGGCCTAAGAGTTCGACGGCGCGGGTGCTGTAACGCGCGAGGCTGCGCTCGGCGACCGGCGGGTCGCTGAGCCTGGGGTAGGGCGCCGCGGGTTTGCGCAGCTTGCCCTTGAGAAGACCGGGTACCAAGAGCAGAAAGCCGAGGATGGACCCCGCCGCGATCAGGAATTCCAGGAGGTCCTTGTGCGCCTTCGCAAACTCTTCCAGCCAAGAAATCCAGCCGAGTGCCGAGTCCATCGAGAGCCCCACCCGTGCGTCGGTTGTTTGTATCCGGCGGGCTAGGCTATCAGGGTCCGGAGGCCTGTGCCAGGGTCCGTTCCGAGGTGGCAGGAGGAGACAGGTGCCCGGGTCGAATAGCGCTCATGCATTCCCGCCGACGTGTTTCCGTTCCAGCAACACCGCCCGGTGATTCACGCGTATCGACTATCCGGGTCGTAAGCGCCCGTCAGCAACCCGCCGCCATGGCCTGAAGCTGGCTCCAGCTCAGAAAGAGTCGGTAGTTGTGGCCGGGCAGCGGGCGGAAGTCGCTAACGCTGACATGGCACAGTTCCGCCGCCCGCGCGACGAGCGTCTTGCTGTCCGGGTCGAGGCGGACCATGAGGCTGGTGGAAGCGTTGGCCATAGAAATTGGGAACCATGCCGACGGTCGAGAGCGGAAAACGTATAGCCAATTGCAGTACGCCGCAAGGATTGTGGGCTTTCCTGGCGCGCACCTCCCCGATATCGGGGCAACTTATGCTTGTCTTGTGAGGTGGCGGACGGAGCCGGCTTCGCCGATTGGCGGCCGGTCGCTGGTTGTCGTGCGGGCAAGGTCCGGTTCACCGCGATCAGCCGACGCTCACGATAGACCGAGCAGCGACCGCTCAGGGTCGAAAGCGGACACGGAAAAACTGCCGCAACCGTCTCCCACCGAACCGGACCTCGGCCGTCACCCCCGCGCGTCGCCGGGCCAGTAGCGCTCATCAAGGATGTCGCCGGCACGGTAGGGACAATCCGCGGGAAACCCGGCAGCGCGAATGCCGGTCTCCTGGCTCGCAATATGGCGGGCGTCCGGATAGGACTCGTTGATTGCATCGGCAACAAACGCCTTGAGGCTGGGGCTGAGCCGCAGTTCCCGACTCACCTGAACCCGCTGTTCAACGATGGAGCCGCGCCAGCTTGAGGCGCGGTGCTCGGGCTGGTACTGCCACTTCAGCAGATGGGCGATCAGGATGATCAGACGGCTGACGAGTTCATTGCATTCGCGACGACCCATGGCTTCGAGTTCCTCGGCGAGCAATTCCGGGTCGATCTCGTGCGTGCGCCCCTGACGCAGGAGCGCGGCCTGGCCGGCAATCCAGGCGTGATAGTCTTGGTGGTAAAGATCGGACGTGGCGGGCATGCGGTGTGAGACTCGGACAAAGCAACCGGGGCGTGGAAGGGTAACGCGGGCGCCCGAAACGACGGGCGGCGTCCCGATCATAGACGGACCGCTGGACATCGGGCAAGACGATCGGCAACCTCACGACAGCGGCACACCGGCCTTGGTCATAAACCCGGCCACCGCGCTCTGCACGGTCGTCGGTCCGCACAGCGGACCCTACAGATCACGGTTGGTGTAGGGGCGGGTTTGAAACCCGCCCCTTCGTCCGATTATCACGTCCGACGGCTATAGATGTCACCCCGCTTGCACCGGCGCCGCAGCGTCAGCCGCCGCGGCGGGCGGCGTGCCATGCACCAACTCCCGGAATCGCTGGAACACGACATAGAGCATGGGGATCAGGAAGACACCGAGCATGGAGGCCGCCAACATACCGCCGAAGACGGCGGTACCGACGGCACGCTGACTCGCCTCGCCGGCCCCGCTGGCGATCACCAGCGGGATCAGGCCGAGGATGAAGGCGAAGCTGGTCATAAGCACGGCACGGATTCGCATGTGGGCGGCGGTGGAGGCCGCCTCCAGGATCGACTTACCCTGGCGGCGCTGCACCATGGCGAACTCCACGATCAGGATGGCGTTCTTGCTCGCCAAACCAATCAGCACCACCAGACCGACCTGCGCATAGAGATCGTTGGGCAACCCCGTGACCCAGAGCGCAATCATGGCACCAAGCACACCAATAGTGACCGAGAGCAGCACGGCCGCGGGCATGGACCAGGACTCGTAGAGCCCGACCAGGAACAGATAGGCGAACAACACCGCCAGCCCGAGGACGACCGTGGTCTTGCCGCCCGCCTCGCGTTCCTGCAGGGCGGTACCGGTCCATTCAAAGCCGAACCCGGCCGGCAAGACCCGCGCCGAGACCGCCTCCATGGCGGTGAGCGCCTCACCGGAGCTGCGCCCCGGGGCCGGACCGCCGCTGATGGTGACACTGCGATAGTTGTTGTAGCGCTGGATCAACTGGGGGCCCAGGATCAGCTTGGGCGCCATCAGGGCGCGGATCGGCACCATGTCGCCCTTGCTGTTGCGCACATGGATGCGATAGACATCATCGAACCGCTGGCGGTCCCCCATCTCACCCTGGATATTGACCTGCCAGACCCGACCGAATTTATTGAAATCGTTGACGTAATAACCGCCCAGCGTGGCCTGGAGCGCGGTGAAGATGTCGCTGATCTGCACGCCCAGGGTCTGAGCCTTTTCGCGGTCGATGTCGAGGAAGACCTGGGGGTTGTTGGTCGCCCAGGTGGAGAACACCGATTCCAGCGCCGGATCGTCATTGCCGGCCACCACCAGAGCGCGCATGACTCCCGCCAACTCCTCCGGGGTGCGGCCCTGCAGGTCCTCGAGTTGGTATTCGAAACCGCTGCCCGTGCCCAGGCCGATGATGGGGGGCAGGTTGAAGGGGATGATCATGGCGCTGGCGATCCCGGCGGTCTGGGCGCGCATCCGGTTGATGACCGCGTCGACTTTGAGATCCGGGGTGGTGCGCTCCGAGAAGGGTTTGAGCCGGCCGATGACGGCGGCACTGTTGGATTGCACCACCCCGTCCATCAGGCTGAATCCGGGAATGGTGAGGACGGAGGCCATCGCCGGGTCGGCGGAAAAAATGGTCTCCACCTGCTTCACCACCTCCAGGGTTCGATTGAGCGAGGCCCCCTGCGGCAGTTGGATTTCAGCCATGAAGGCGCCCTGATCCTCCGACGGCAGGAACCCGGTCGGCGTGGCCTTGAACAGCGCACCGGTGGCCAACCCGATGCCGATGATCAGCACCACCACAACCATCGCGACCCGCACCAGCCGGGCGACGATGCCGGCATAGCCATCGCGCACCCAGTCGATCCCGTTCATGACCCGGCCCATGATGCCGCGCCGTTCATGGCTGGGCTTCAGGAGCACCGCGCACAGCGCCGGCGACAGGGTGAGTGCATTGACCGCCGAGATCAACATGGAGAAGGCCACCACGGCCGCGAACTGCTGGAACAACTGGCCGGTGATCCCGGGGATGAACGCGACCGGCAGGAACACCGAGAGCAAGACCAGGGTAATGGCCAGAATGGGTCCGGTGATCTGCGCCATCGCTTTCTTGGCCGCCTCGCGCGGCGGCAGGTGCTCCTCTTCCATGATCCGCTCGACGTTCTCCACCACCACGATGGCGTCGTCCACCACGATCCCGATGGCAAGCACCACGGCGAGCAGCGAGACCGTATTGGCCGAGAAGCCGATCAGCAGCAGAAAGGCGAAGGTGCCCACCAGGGCGACCGGCACGGCGACCAGTGGAATGAGGGTGGCGCGCCAACTGCCGAGGAACAGAAAGACCACGATGATGACCAGCACGAAGGCCTCGATCAGGGTGTGAACTACCTTCTCCAGACTCGCCGTGACGAACTCCGTGGTGTCATAGACGACGCTATAGGTCAAACCGTCAGGAAAGCGGGTGGCCAGCCGCTCCATAGCCGCCGAGACGCCATCCGCCACCTTGACCGCGTTGGCCCCGGGCGCCAGGTAAATCGCGATACCGGCCGTGTCGCGGCCATTCAGCCGGCTGATCGAATCGGACTGGCGCGAACCCAGCTCGACCCGACCCACATCCTTGACCCGCACGGTGGAACCGTCCGGATTGGCGCGCACCACGATGCGCTCGAATTCGGCCACGTCCGACAGGCGCCCCTTGGTCTGGAGGGTGATCTGAAACTGCGCATCCGAATGCATCGGCTGGGCGCCGATGCGTCCCACCGCGGCCTGGATATTCTGGCTCTGAATGGCGGCCATCACATCGGAAGGAGTCAGCCCGAGCGCGGTCAGACGATCGGAGGACAGCCAGATGCGCATGCTGTAATCGAGCGGACCGAACTGGGACACGCTCCCCACGCCCGGCACCCGCGCCAAGGTGTCGATGACGTTGATGCTCGCGTAGTTGCTCAGAAAGAGCCCGTCATAGACCCCGGTCGGTGAACTCAGGGCGATCACCTGGAGCATGGCGGAAGACTGCTTCTGCACCGTCAGCCCCTGGCGTTTGATCTCCTCGGGAAGCTGGGGCGTGGCCAGGCTGACCCGGTTCTGCACATTGACCGTGTTCAGGTCGGGATCGGTCCCCAAGGCGAAGGTGATGTTGAGCGAATAGCTCCCGTCATTGCCACTGGTCGACTTCATGTAGAGCATGTTGTCGACGCCGTTGACCTTGGCCTCCACCGGCTGGGCGACGGTCGACTCCACGACGCTGGCACTGGCGCCTGGATAGGAACCGCTCACCGCGACCTGGGGCGGCACGATGTCGGGAAGCTGGGCGACCGGAATGGCGCCAATGGCGATGACCCCGGCGAGGAAGATGACGATCGAGATGACGATCGACAGCCGCGGCCGGTCGATGAAGACGTCTGAAATCATGGGACCGTCGCTCCCTTGGCCTGCGCCTCGACACCGGCCGCCGGCACGGCGTTCACCACCATGCCGGGCCGAACCTTCTGGATGCCCTCGGTGATCACCAGATCCCCCTCGGTGAGTCCGCTGCGCACCGTCACGTTTGCGCCAACCGTGGGACCCGTCTGGATGCGCCTGACCTCCACCTTGTGCGCGGCGCTGACGATCAACACCGAAGTCCCCTGCTGGTCGATCTGCAGCGCCGCCTGGGGCACCAGGATCTCCATGGTCGGAGTCGCGTCCTGCACCAGGACGCCGACATACTGACCGTCCACCAGATAGCCGTCCGGATTCGGGAAACGTGCCCGCACGGTCACGGTATCGGTGCCCCGGTCGGTCGTCACGTCAATGAAATCGAGCTTGCCGCGATGGTCATAGAGGGAATCGTCCGAGAGGCGCGCCAGCACCACCACATTCCCGGGGTCCCCGCCCTGCGCCTCGATGTCCTGGCGCGCCTCCAACAGGTCGCGCTGGGTGACCGGGAACTGCACGTCGATGGGATCACGGCTCACAATGGTGGCCAGGGTGCCGCTGGTCGGGCCAACCAGGTTGCCCACCGTGTATTTGGACAGGCCGATGCGCCCGGCGATCGGCGCAATGATCTGGGTGTAGCTCAGATCCAGCTTGGCCGCATCCAGGGCGGCCTTCGCCTGGGCGATGCCGGCCTGGGCGATGGACTCCGCCGCCTGGAGCTTATCCACCTCCGACTGGGCGATATTCTTCTGCTTGAGCAGCTCGCGCCCGCGAGCCAACTGGGCACGGGCGTTTTCCGTGTCGGCCGTTGCCTTGGCGAGGTCGGCCTCGCGCTGCACCACCACCGCCTGGTACTGCTCCGGCTCGATCAGGAACAGGACCTCCCCGACCTTGACCTGCTGACCTTCCGTAAACTTGCGCTCCTTGAGAAACCCCTGCACCCGCGCCTGCAACTCCACCCGTTCCATCGCCACCACCCGGCCGACGAACTGCGTTTGCTCCTCCACCGACTCACGCTTGGCCGGGACCACGACCACCGCCGGCGGCGGTCCCGCGACCGCCGGCGCCGCCGCGTCCTCCGCGCCGCAGCCGGCGAGAACGCCAAGGATCAGCGCCAGCGTCGCCACCGGAAGCAGGGCGCGGGCCGCGCCCCGGACAGGCGCGGCGGGAACTGGATGGTCGGGACGGGCCAGGATCGGCAAAGGCGTCGGGCGAAGCGGCATGATCGGCGTCCATGGTGACAGGTTTCACGCAATTCTATCGGGGGTCGGCGAGCGGTGCGACCGTTGTTGTGACGGACCACGCAGGTTGTCCGCGCGCGGCGAACTACAATCAGAGACAGGCCACACGGCGTCGGCACCCCGCCGGCATCGCACGGCCCATCGGCGCCTCGGGGCTCTCCCGAACCCTTGACCCCGGGGCGCTGTCTCCCGATCGCACCGCGTGCTTGGTTCTCGGTGCAAGCTCGCCGATACTGGACGGCACCCGCGCTACCGATCGGACACTCATGCAGCCCAGCTATGGCGAGACGGTTCTGCTGGTCGACGACAGTCAGGCCATTACCGCGCTTTTGCGTGCCCGCTGCGAGGCGCTCGCGGGCGTCACCACCGAGAGCGCCGGCTCCCTGGCCGAGGTGATGGCCCGTATTGAATCCGATCCCGATCGTTTCTTCCTGGCGGTCGTCGACCTCAATCTGCCGGATGCCCCGGACGGTGAGGTCGTGGACTATATCCTCGCGCACGACATCCCGGTGGTGGTGCTCACCGGCCACTACGACGACGCCATGCGCGAGCGCATCCTGGCCAAAAACGTCGTTGATTATCTGCTCAAGACCAGTGTGCACGAGATCGAACACGCGGCCGCCCTGGTCCGGCGCATCCGCCGCAACCGCGACATCAAGACCCTGGTGGTTGACGACTCCCGTGCCTTCCGCCAGTACATCGGCGGACTCCTCGAACTGCAACACCTGCAGGTGCTTTACGCGGAGAACGGCCGCGAGGCGCTGCGCGTGATGGAGCATGAGCCGACCATTGAACTGGTGGTCACCGACTACAACATGCCGGAGATGGACGGGTTGGCACTCATCGGCGCCCTGCGCCAGCGGCGCGGACGCGACGAACTCGCCATCATCGGGGTCTCGGATACCGCGACACCGACGCTGCCGGCGCGCCTGCTCAAGAACGGCGCCAACGACTTCATTACCAAACCGTTCCTGGTGGAGGAGTTCTACTGCCGCGTCACGCTCAATCTGGAACTCATCGAGCAGATGCGCGCCATCCGGGAAGCCGCGGTGCGCGACTATCTCACCGGACTCTACAACCGCCGCCACCTATTCGAGGCCGGTGAGGTACTCTACGCCAACGCCACGCGCCAACGCCAACCCCTGGCGGCAGTCATGCTCGACATCGATCACTTCAAGAAGGTCAACGATACGTACGGACACTTGGCCGGAGACCGCGTGCTCAAGCAGATCGCCAGGGTGCTCGGCAAGGGACTGCGCCGCGCCGACCTGATCGGGCGCTACGGTGGCGAGGAATTCTGCATCCTATTGCCGGGAATCGATCCATCCGCGCTGGAGAGCAAGCTCGAAGCCTTGCGGGCGAGCGTCGCGGCGACCCGCATTGACCACGAGGGGCACAACCTGTCTGTCACGATCAGTCTCGGCGCCACCCTGGAACCGGGCGACAGCCTGCAAGCTATGATCGATCGGGCCGATGCCTGCCTGTACCAGGCCAAGAAGGATGGCCGCAATCGCGCTATCATTACAGTCGACCCGCGCGGCTGAAACCGTGCCCTCACCGCGCTGAGCCGACGCGGACAAGCGGCCTGTTACGCGCGCTTAACAAGGCACTGTGATACCCGTCGCATTTTTCGACGGATGTCGCCCAGGCCATGCGATTCGTCTTGACCTCCGGGATAGCGACACTTAGCCTTCAAATGGATAGGAACAATCCCGGCGCCAACCAGACCGCAAAACGAATCGGCAGGTGCTGTCCGCGGCGACGCACTCGGGCGCGCAAACGTGCGGTTGATCCGGAGACCGCCGCGGCGCCCGCGGGCATCCCTGGGGGCACCCGCCCTGGCGCGACCGCGCCCGCGGCTGTTGTCGGCTGTCCCGCCGCCAAGTAGCCCTGGGCGCTGCCCCGTTGCGAAGCGGGACTGGGCGGATCTATTTGTTAACAGAGCTTTACAGGGAGTGCGGGCGGTCGCAGGCAGATCTTGCTAGACTAGTGCCAAGACCGGCACATCAGTCACGGACGGATTGTTCGTTTCGTATCAGGAAGCGTTCGCACGCCCAGAACAACCGGGATGTCGGCGACTACCCACGGCCGTGGCTCATGCGGAGCCCGGAGTCCCGGTCTACGGATAGATACTTGCCCGTCCAAAGCGGTCGTGTCAGACCCTTTGGGCCTCATGATGCCGGCGTCAGACCGGTCGGCCTCCCCACCAGGTGGAGTGCTCATAAGCACGCGGCGAGAAGCACAGCATGAACAGTTACAGTAGAGGTCCAGGCGATGTCGTCCTGGTGGTCGATGACGAAGAGGGCATACGCCGGATGCTGCAGTTGGTTCTCCAGCGCGGCGGCTATCAGGTCATCGCCGCCGGCAGTGCCGAGGAAGCGATCGGCCTGGCCCGGACCTGTGGACCCCGACTCGCGATCCTCGACTATTGTCTGCCGGATATGACCGGCATCGACTTGTTGCGCCGACTCAAGACCGCCGATGCACGGCTCCCGGTGATCCTGCTGACCGGCTTCGCCGATCTTGCCAACGCGGTGGTGGCAATCAAGGAAGGCGCCTTCGATTATCTCGCCAAGCCCTTCGATAACCAGGGACTGTTATCGAAGGTGCGGGAAGCGCTGACCTGCTGTCCGCGGTCCTCGCCCCGCCCTGGCGCACCGGGCGGCTTGCGCGCGCGGATGGGATCAAGTCCAGCGATTACCCGCACCATTGAAGACGTCGAGCGGGTGGCGCCCACCGATTTCTCGGTGAGCATTTTCGGCGAGACCGGCGCCGGCAAAGAGGTCGTCGCGCGGGCGGTCCACGACCTGAGCCCACGCGGCAAATTTCCGTTCATTGCGGTGGATTGCGGCAGCATTCCCGACACCCTGATCGAGAACGAACTGTTCGGCCACGAGCGCGGTGCCTTCACCGGCGCGGAGCGGCAGCAGCCCGGCAAGTTCGAGGCGGCCCAAGGCGGAACCCTCTTCCTTGACGAGATCGGCAACCTCTCCTGGTCCGCCCAGGCGCGGCTGTTACGGGTGTTGCAGGAGCGAGTCATCTACCGGGTGGGCGGGACCAAATCGATCCCGGTCGACGTGCGCCTGGTGTCGGCCAGCAACCGGGACCTGGCGGATGCGGTCACCAAGGGGACCTTCCGCGAGGACCTGCTCTATCGGCTGTGCGACTATCGCATCACGCTCCCGCCGCTACGCGCCCGCACCGACGATATCATGCACATTGCGCATGATTTTCTGGCCGAGGCCAACCGCGAACTGGACAAACAGGTCAGCAAATTCAGCGACGAGGCCGCGGCGGCCCTGCTCGCCTTCCGCTGGCCGGGGAACGTGCGGCAGTTGCGCAGCGTCGTCCGGCGGGCGGTGCTGATTGCCAACCATACCATCGACATCGAGCACCTGGCATTGCCGGAAACCGACTCCGACCGGCCCGAGTCCGCGGTGGCCAGCCTGTTCCATACCGGCATGTCCCTCAAGGATATCGTGCACAAACGCATGGCGGACGTGGAACGTCAGGTGTTGTTCGAGGCGCTGCAGCGTCTCCACGGTAACAAGGCGGCAGTCGCCCGTCTGCTCCAGGTGGACTACAAGACGGTTCATACCAAGCTCAAAACCTATGGGTTGAGCGCCTAAGGGAGCGCCATGGGCGCCATTTATTGCTTCTGTTTCGCTCCCGCCGCACTGCCGACCGATCTGGATTTCGCGGCCTGCGGTTGGGAGGACCCGATCGTTGTTCGCCCCATCGCCGGTCTGAACGCTGTCCTGTGCGAGGTCCCGCGTGATCGCTACACCGGCGACGCGGCCGAACGGCGACTGGCGGACCTGCAATGGCTGATGCCGCGCCTGGAGGCACACGACCGCGTGATCACCCAGGTCATGGCGCGCGCCACTGTCTTTCCCCTGCGGTTCGCCACCCTCTTTTCATCCGATCAGGCCCTTGCCATTGAGGTCGCCCACCGGCGCCGGACCTTGCTCGATTTTTTTGCACGCATGGCCGGACGTGAAGAATGGGCCGTCAAGATCCTGCTGAACCAGGACCGGGCATTGGCCGGACGCATGCGCGCGCTGTTTCCCGAGGCTGCGGATACACCCTCCGGCGGGCGGGGTTACCTCTTACGTCAGCGCCGGAAGGTTCAAGCCGAACAGGCGATCGGCCCCTGGCTCAATCAACGCGTCGCCGACCTCGACCCACGCCTGCTCAAACACTGCGCAGCCGTCCTCGAGCGTCCGGCGCGCGACCCGGCAGTGGCCAATCGGGCCTGTCTGGTGGACGCGGCGAACGCCCCGGCACTCCAGGCCGAAATGTCGCAGATCAGCATCGACTACGCGGAGCAGGGTCTCGAACTGCACTGCTCCGGCCCTTGGCCCCTCTATAGTTTCTGTGTTGCCCCATGACGACCACCACCCGTCCGATGCTTCACTGCATCCTGCGTGACCCGCCGCGCGCGTCGGCGCTGCCCGCGGGGCTGCGGATGCTCGCGCTGGATCATTTGGGCGCGCTGGTCGCCGACGTGGAACCGGACGCGATCCGCCGCGCCGACAGCGCCCGCCTGAGCGCATACGCCGACCTGATCGCGCACATCCACCAGACCGAGACCCTCATCCCCATGCGCTTCGGCTGCGTTCTGGCGACCGATCAGGCGATCCTGAAACTCCTGGACAAACACCGCGATCGGGTGTTCACACTGCTCGATCATCTCGCCGATTGTGTTGAGTTCGGCGTCCGGCTGGTGCTCCCCGATCCGGCGGCCCCCGCCCTGGCGGAGGCGAGTTCCCGACCGGCAACCCATCCCGGCACTGCCGCCCGGTCGGATCAGGACCCGCGTCCCGGCCACGGCCACTTGGCCGCCATCCGTCGGCGTCTGAACGGCGAGGCACTGGCCATCGCCCGGGCCCAAGCAGCCAAGGCTGCACTCGAACAGGCCGTGCCCGGGCTCTTCCGGGAGCTGCGCGAAGAGTTTGGACAAATTGGCGGACACTCCTTGTTATCGCTCTATTTCCTCGTGCCGCGCGAGGTCAGCGCCCGCTTTGTCGCGGGCTTGCAGCAGGATCAGTCGGCGGTCCCCGGCACCGGTCTCATCACCGGCCCCTGGCCGCCCTACAATTTCGTGGGAGCGATCGACGATGATCTCCGATCCTTCACTTGATCCGGGCCGCGCCTACGCGGACGGTGCACGGGAGCCCTACGAGAATCTGTTTCGCACACTCTTCGATGCGATTCCCTCCTCGATCCTGCTGGTGGACAGCCGACTGCGCATCGTCATGGCGAATCGCAATTTCCTGCAAAAAGGCAATCGCACGCCCAAGGACACGATCGGCCACCGCTTCGAGGACGTCTTCCCACCGACGATCGTCGAGCGCACCCGCATCCTCGACTGCGTGCGGCGGGTCTTTGAACGCAACGAGCAAAGCCGCTCCCAGCGGATGACCTTCCGCGCCCCCGGCGTGCCCATGCGGACCTACCATTTCCGCGCCCTGCCCTTCAATTGGAATGATCAGGTTCAGTACGCCCTGTTTCTCATGGAGGACATCACCGAGCAGGTGCGGCTCAGCCAGGATATCCAGCGGGTGGAGCGCCATCTTGCCAGCGTGGTGGAGAGCGCCAGCGATATCCTCGTCTCAACCGATAACCGCGGCCACATCCTCAGTTGGAACAAGGCCGCGGAACGGCTCACGGGCTACCTGGCCGCCGAGGTGATCGGTCGCGGCCTGTCGGAGTTCTTCGCCCCGACGGACCGCCGGGAGATCGAACAAGCGCTCGCGGAAAGTCCCACGCTGACCGCCAGCCGGATGGCCGAGTGGGCGCTGATCACCCTGTCCGAGGAGCGCATTGCGGTGTCCTGGACGCTCGCGCCGATGCGCAACGCCGACGGTGAGACCACCGGCATGGTGGCCGCCGGACGGGATCTGAGCGAGCGCCACCGTTTGGAAACCCAGTTACTCCAATCCCAAAAACTCGCGGCCCTGGGGGTCATGGCGGGCGGCATCGCCCATGAGATCCGCAACCCGCTGGCGGTGTGCTCATCCGCGGCCCAATTCCTGCGTGATGATGACCTGGACCCGGAACTGCGCCGCGAATGTGTCGAGAAGACCATCGCCGGCATTCATAAGGCGTCCGAGATCATCGAGAACCTGCTGCGCTTCGCCCGCTCGTCGGCCGCTGAGAAAATGACCCGGATCGACCCGATGGCCTTGCTCACCCAGGCGCTGTCCGTCGTCAGTCACCAGGCGCATCTCAACCAGCTCGACATCGAGACCGAATTCTGCCCTCAGTCCCTGGCGGTACGCGGCGTACCCAGCCTGCTTGAGCAAGCCTTCATCAATATCCTGCTCAATGCCATCGCTGCCATGCCCAATGGCGGCCTGCTGAGCCTGTCGCTGGACGGCGAGGGCGAGGAAGTCCTGGTGCGCATCGTCGACACCGGCGTCGGCATCGATCCGGCGGATATCGGCAAGATCTTCGACCCGTTCTACACCCGCTCACCCGTCGGCAAAGGCACCGGACTCGGTCTCTCCATCTGCTACTCGATCATCCAACAACACCACGGACGCATCGAAGTGGAAAGCGAACCCGGGATCGGCACCTGCTTCTGTGTTCATTTGCCATTGGCGTGACGACATCGATGATCGCGAGGATGGCCACGTCGTTAATGATCGCTGACCGCTGCGTTTTCGTATGAGCACATCCTCGGCAGTCGCAGAGGGTCCGCCCCCGCTATTCACGGCGGAGACCCCCACGTTTCTCACCGTCGACGACGAACCGGATATCAACTGGATCCTGGGTCGGCTGATTGCCCAACGCGGATTTCGCTCGCATCACGCTGGCTGTGGTCAGGAAGCGATCGAACTGAGCCGCCATAATCGCTACTGCGCCGTCTTCGTGGATGCAAAACTGCCGGATATCGAAGGGCCGGTGCTCATCGAGCACCTGCGACGCGTCCAGCACGATCCGTTCGTGATCCTGATCTCCGGTTACTTTTTTTCCGATGATCCGGTCGTCGAACAAGCGCTGAAGAGCGGGCTGATTCAGGGCTTCGTTGCCAAGCCTTTCCTCCATCAGGAGATCCTCGCGCTGATCGATCGGGTGGTCGCGGCCTAGCCGGGTCACTATGGAACCATCACCCGGTTTATGGAAGACACTCCATAACCCGGCACTGCGAATCCGGCAAACACCATCACCCCGCACTGACAAGTTCCCGCTAAGTCATTGTTTGCGTCATTGCTCACATTCCAAGACAGCGCGCGTCAAGTTCTGGCACGACGAGTGCTTATCTAAAGACAAGCGAACAAACCGGCAGGATGCCACGCCGACGAGTCTGGAACCCACACGCAGTGTTCAGTGGTCCACGGGTACGATCGGCAGGGCCTGGTGCGAACGGACCCGCAGTGTTGACTCAAGGCCCGGCAACCTCGCTTATGGCGCACATCCCGTGCAATTATTTCGACGTTCAGAGGTCTACGAAAATGGCAAAAGTCGCCAACTCTACTGATTCCTCCAGCCTGGCCGAAGTGGTTGACCGCATCCTCGACAAGGGCATCGTGATCGATGCATGGTTGAAGGTCTCGCTGGTCGGTATCGAGCTGCTCGCCGTTGAAGCCCGTGTGGTCATCGCGTCGGTCGAGACCTACCTGAAGTATGCCGAGGCCATCGGCCTCACCGCTCCGGCAGCCGCTCCGGCCTGATCGAGCGTCTCGTGCCTTGGGGGTGTCGCTCCGATGCATGAGGCATCGACCCCGAGCGACACTTCCCACCGGGTCAGGTGGCAAGCCGCGCCGAACCTGGTGATTGGGCTGCGCGGGGACCCGCCTGCTCCAGGTCCACTTCCGCAATCTACTAGTTAGGAGCAAACCATGGGCCGTTTTACAGAAGATATGGGGCGGCTGCGCGACGAGATCCAATCCGATCGCATCGCCCGCCAAACCCTGATTGCCGACACCCGCCAGGAAGTCACCGACGCCGCGCACGCCTTCATCAGCGATTTGAAGAGCAATGTGGAGTCGCTCCAGGCCAATTTCCGTGATCAACATGCCGACATGGCCGAGGCCGCGCGGGCCGACCGCAACGCCTTCCTCGCCCGCTTGGGGGGTGCCGTTGCCGATATCCGCGTCGCGGCCGCCAGCCGCCAGGCCAGCGTCCGGGAAGCGCTTGCCCAGTCTGCCGCCGAGTCCCGTTCGGCACGGGATCAAGCCGCCGCCGCCTTACGCGATGAGGTCGCCCAGATGCAGGACGGTTTCCGGCACGCCCGCGGCGTGATGGCGATGGACGTCCGGGCCGCCGGCCAGTCGTTCGTCTCCGAGATCGTGCACGCCGTCGCCGACATCCAGCAGCAGACGCAGCAATTGGTCGGCGACTTCGCCGGCGAGCGTAGCGCGGCGCGTCAAGCCTGGCGCGGCGAGCAGCCGAAACCGGCGGCCCCGCCGCCGCCCGCTGTCAGCCCCAAGGCCGCGGCGAAACCCGCACCCAAGGCCCAGCACAAGGCCGCCGCGCACAAGGAACCGGCGCCAAAGCCCGCGGAGAAACCCGCGCCGGCGCCGATCATGACTGATGCCGCACCGTCGCGGGCTCAGCGAGAGGATGTCAGCGAGGACTAGTCAGAGTAGACTAGGTACCTGGGTCTATCGCGGTTGCCTTTCGTGTCAAGGTACTGGTCGCGCCATGACCGGCGCGCCCAGGTACTTAACGCGGGGGCCTGCCTAGCAGTTTCCAGGCCAAAGGATTGACCGGAGCCTCGACGCAGCGAGGCACAACCAAACGGAAACCAAATCATTCGCCGGGGTGTGCGATGCATTCGCCATACCCCACACCCATCAAGCCAGGAAACCAGAATGAGCGTCGAATCCTTGGAAGCTGCCGGCCAGGTCCCCGCGATGAATAGTGATAATGTGCAGCCCGAGGCGAGCGACACCTTCGTGGCCACACCCCAGGTCGAGGCGTTGGCCGAGCGGGCGTCCGCCTATCTCGAGGCCGGCTTCCCGGTGCATCTCGCCGGCCCCGCGGGCACCGGCAAGACGACCCTCGCCTTCCATGCCGCGGCCAAGCGCGGCCGGCCGGTCAAGCTGATTCACGGCAACGATGAATTCGGCGTCTCCGATTTCGTCGGTCAGGATAACGGCTATCGGCGCAATACCCTGGTGGACAACTTCATTCATTCGGTGGTCAAGACCGAGGAAGAGGTCCGCACCTTTTGGATCGACAATCGCGTCACGACCGCCTGCATCAACGGTGAGACGCTGATTTACGACGAATTCAACCGCTCCCGCCCCGAGGTCAACAACCTCTTTCTCAGTATCCTGGGCGAGGGCATCCTGAATCTGCCGAACCGCCGTCATCAGGGCGCGGGCTATCTCCAGGTCCATCCGGAATTTCGCGTGATCTTCACCTCCAACCCGGAAGAATACGCGGGCACCCACAAGACCCAGGATGCCCTGATGGACCGCATGATCACGATGAAAGTCAGTCACTATGACCGGGAGACCGAGATCCGGGTCACCCAGGCCAAGTCCGGATTGCCGGCCAGCGAAGCGGCCATCGTGGTGGATATCGTCCGCGAACTGCGCGAGCAGAGTGTCAACCATCACCGCCCGACCCTGCGCGCCTGTATCGCCATCGCGACCGTCCTGCAAAACTGCAAAATCAGCGCCCGCGCTGATAACTTATTCTTCCGCGACATCTGCCGCGACATCCTCGACATGGATGTCGCCAAGGTCCGCCGCGACGGCAGTTCGCTCAATGAATCGCCGGTCGATGAGGTGGTCGCGCGGATCAGCGGCAGGGCACGGCGTCCCAAGGCGGTTGAGCCGAAGCCGGTCTAGCTGGAGTCCGTCGAGTCAACAGAGGATTTACAAAAATGCCCAAATTCAGCCAACCGGCACGTTCCGTTCGCGACATCAAGACGCTGGCGGGCAAAGCGGACGACCTCCATACACCGCACAAGATGTATATGCGCCTGTTCGCCCTGGAAACCGAGCGCCATCGCCGCCAACAAGAGCGTGAAAGCGCCATGCTGCGCGTGACGAACATCGATGCGCGCTGCATCGAGATCAATCAGGAAAAAGAGCTGCTGCTGCAACTGCTGGGTGTGGAGTCCATCCCTCAGGTCCCGCCGTCCGCCGCCGGAAGCCCGGCGGTCAAGGGGTCGATGAGGACACCGGCGGGCGACCCGCGGCGTCGGGGGCGCCTCACCTCGCAATCCACACCGGTCGAGACCAGTGTCTCCGACGCCGTGAAGATCCGCTATTGAGCAAGCGACACTCCAGAGTCCGAAATGAATAACGTTCACTGTATGTTTTGCGGCCATGCCATCGATCTGGGCGGCGCCTATAACGATTACGAGGGTCCGCTGCGCTGTTCGGTGTGCAAAAGCCTGATGACGGTCCGCGTCGAAGACGGTCATTTGCGGTCCATGGCCGCCAGCCATCAGGCCGGGACGGCACCGAAGGCACCACGGACCCAAGCCAATAACACCTGAAGCCCAATTGCAGCCCGATTGAGCCCCCTTTGAATAAGGCCAGCGCGGCAATCCGCCGCGACCTGCGCCAGAGGTCCAGCGATGCCACAGCCAAACAAACAAAGTGAAAAGGAGACCGCGGGGGTCGGGCGGTACATTTACGCGATCGTCCCCGATCAGGGTCAACACGACCTGGGGAATATCGGGCTTGATGAGGGCTTGGTCTATACCATCGGCAATGGACGGGTGGCCGCGGTGGTCAGTGACCTGGCCAGCGGACGCATCCGCCCGCAGCGACGCAATCTCGCCGCCCACCAGGAAGTTTTGAAACAACTCCTACTCGAGGTCACCCCCCTGCCCGCCGCCTTCGGCCTGTTGGCTGATGACGACGCGGCGATCGCCCGCATCCTCAAGGATAACCAGGATGCCTTTTTAGGCCAACTCGAGCGGGTGAGTGACGGCGTGGAGATGGGCCTGCGGATGACCTGGGACGTGCCCAACATCTTCGAGTACTTCGTCGGCGCCCACCCGGAACTGCAGGAATTACGCGACGACTTCTTCCGTGATGGTGGTAACCTGACGCAGGACCAGATGATCACTCTAGGGCGCAGCTTCGAGCGCCTGCTCGAGCAGGACCGCGAGGACTTCACCGATCAGGTCGAAGCGATCATGCGGACCTGCTCCCGTGAGATCAAGCGCAACAAGTGCCGTACGGAAAAGGAGGTCATGAACCTCGCCTGCCTGGTGAAGCGCAGCGATCAGGAGCGGTTCGAGCAGGCGGTGCTGCAAGCGGCGCGGCCCTTCGACAACAATTTTGCGTTCGATTTCAATGGACCCTGGGCACCCCACAATTTCGTTGAGATGGACATCAAGCTGTAATCGGCACGACGCTGTCGCCCTAACCATCGAGTCGGCGCGGACCTGCCGTCGGCTGCACGCATTGGAGGTGTCTCGTGTTGCTGGTTGATGACATACTGGGCGCGCCAATCAAGGGGATTCTTTGGGTATTCAAGGAAATCCACAAGGCGGCCAGCGAGGCGCAACGGGAGCGCCGCGATCAGATCATGGCCGAACTGAGCGCCCTCTACGTGTCACTGGAGCAAGGCGACATCACGGAAGAGGTCTTCGACGATCGTGAGCAGGCCCTGCTGGACGAGCTCGACGCCTTGGACGCGCGCACGGAGGCTGGGGATGAAGACGAAGAAGATGACGACGACGACGATGATGACGATGCGGACTCCGGATCGACCGTCGTTGTCGCAGACGCCTACCCCGGAGTGCGTAACGCCCTGATCGAGACCCCGATCGCGGCGGAACCCGCAAGCCCCGGCCTATCCACCACCTCTACCAAAAAGAATGTCTCGTCATGATGCTCGCGATCGGCGACACCCCAAACGACTCTGAGGCCCACCAGGAGCTGCAGCGTGTCTCACTGTGCGAGGCGCTGGATCGCATCTTGAACAAGGGCGCGGTCATTTCCGGGGAGTTGACCATCGCGGTGGCCAATGTCGACCTGCTCTATCTCAGTCTGCAACTGGTCCTCACCTCAGTGGAAACCGCGCGTCGGGAACACCTCCATGTCTAGCGCCGTCGGCACCCCCGAAGTTACGAACCAACCCCTGCCCCCGCCGGATCCCGCGGGCGTCGATGCCCCCTTACGCCAGGCGAGTCTGCTCGCGGAACTGCTCGAATCAAAGGTCGCCGGCACCAGTCGCCGGATCGACATCGATGCCGAACGCGTCCAGCGGGGTCTGGGCCAACTGGTGCTGACCCTGGTGAAACTGTTGCACGTCCTGCTGGAACGTCAAGCGATCCGCCGCATGGACGGCGGTGATCTCGGCGACGACGACATCGAACAATTAGGTCTGACACTCATGCGTCAGGCTGATGAAATCGACCGCCTGCGCCGCATCCTCGGCCTCGAGGAAGAGGACTTGAACCTCGACCTGGGACCGCTCGGCAAGCTCTTCTAAGGCCGCTATCATGTCCCTGCAACGCGCCAGCCTCACGCATTCAACCAACAGCACCAGCGTCGCCGACCTGCTCGAACGGGTCCTCGACAAAGGCATCGTCATTGCCGGCGACATCCGGATCAAACTCGTCGATATCGAACTGCTCACCATCCAGTTGCGCCTGGTGATTTGCTCGGTGGACAAAGCCCGCGAAATGGGCATCGACTGGTGGTCCGATAACGCCATGTTCAAGGGTCTGTCCAAGCAGGAGCCCGCGCTGGCCTTGACGGCCCCGCCGACCGCTGCCGAAACAGCCTCCATCGAAGACCGTTTGGCCCGGATCGAGTCCCTGCTGATCAAGCAGGGACCCGCCGAGGTGCCCGCGCAGCCTTAACGACGAGCCGCCATGTCAGACCAGACCCATCCCCTTGCGGAGACCGGTCGCACTGGTCTCGCGGTGCCGCGCACCCTGATCTATTGCCCGGTCATCCACAGCGTCGTCGACCTGGGTGCATTGGGCAAACCCGTGCAGTCCGCCACCCGCACCGCCTTGGGTGCCGACGCCTGGCGGCGGCGGGTCCATACGGTCGATCAGATGTGGACCGAGATCGAACGGCTGATCGACGCCATGCAATTGCGTCCCGAACGGACCCGGCTGTATCAGGACGGCTTGCCGATCTGCGAGCACGAACTCGATATTGTCAAGGAGATGACCTACAAAGGCAGCCGTAACCACCGGATACTGCTGCGCCTGCATACCAAGGGGGCCACGATCATGGGGACCGAGTCGGCCCCATTGCTGCTCCAGGAGTACAAGCTGGCCAAACGCCTCCTGGCCCCCGAGCAGATGGAAGAACTCGATGGGGACGGCCGCGACGCGTTGCAGATGCACGCGCGCATGCTGCTCAAGGCACGTGACCGCTTCATTGCCGAGCGCATCAACGCAACCCTGGCGGCGGGCGAGGTCGGCATTCTGTTCCTCGGGATGCTCCATGACGTCACGCCGTGGCTCGATCCGGACATCCAGGTCGCCTACCCCTTGGGGACCCCGGTGGGAGCCGACGGCGTCGGCGCACCGGCCGAAGGCGACACCGACCCCTGACGGGGGCCACGGGGAGTCCCCGCTATCCACCGCCGCAGGATAGCACCAGGACGCAATGTACCAGGGTGGCGCACCGCAGCTCACAACGAGGTAATGAAAGATGATCAACCGTAGACGTCAGGCAGGATCGATCGAGGGCCTTTTCGGCGGACTTGCCAATCTGGTCGAAAAACTCGGGGACTTGGCCGAAAAGGGCGAACAACTCAAACGCGAGGGCAACTTCGACATCCAGGGCGAGGGCAAGAACTTCAAGGGCGTCTACGGGTTTACCGTGCGTACCGGCATCGGCGGCGACCGCGACGAGGTCAAGGTGGAGCCCTTCGGCAACATCAAGCGCGACAAAACGACCGGTCATGCCGTGGTGCAAGAGGTCAGGGAGCCGGTGATCGACATCTTCGACGAACCGGAGCAGATCGTCCTCGTGGCCGAGATGCCCGGCGTCGCGGTCGAGGAAGTCCAGGCCGAAGTCGCCGATGACATCCTGACCCTGCGCGCCGGCAAGGGCGAGCGCTCCTACTACAAGGAGATCATGCTTCCCGCTCCTTGTAATAGCGGTATCTTGAGCATTACCTGCAACAACGGCGTGGTCGAGATCAAGTGCGCCAAAACTCCGCCGACCGCAGACAAGGAGTAGGGCCATGAGCGAGACGGTCGATTTGAGATTGAAGGTCACCGAGGCCCTGAGCAAGGACGTGGGCCGCGCCTTCGCCCGCATGGACCCGGCGGACATGGCCCGCCTGGGCGTGGCCATCGGCGACATCGTCGAGGTGGAGGGCAAGCGCACGGCGGTCTGCAAGGTGCTGCCCGCATTCAAGGACATTCGCGGCCAGGGTCGGGTGCAGTTGGACGGCATCAGCCGCGACAACGCGGGGGCCGGGCTCGACGAGTTCGTCGTCCTGCGGGTGACGGAACACGCCCCGGCGGACCGTATCACCCTGGCACCGACCACCGTCACCCCGACCGAGCGGGACCTGCCCTATATCGGCAGCCTGCTCGACGGGCTGCCCGTCCGTGAGGGAGATCGCGTCCGCGTCACCCTGTTCGGCAGTCGTGCGACCGACTTCCGGGTAGCGGGCACCAGCCCGCGCGGTACCGTCATCATCAACCCGACCACGCAACTCGTCATCAGCGGACCCAAGGGCCAGAAAGCCGCGGCCGCGGCATCGGTGCCCAACCCGGTCTCCTACGAGGACATCGGCGGCCTCAAGCCCCAGCTCCAGCGCATCCGCGAGATGATCGAGTTGCCGCTGCGCTATCCGGAACTCTTTGACCGGCTCGGGATCGATGCGCCCAAGGGCGTCTTGATGAAAGGCCCCCCCGGCTGCGGCAAGACCCTGATCGCCCGCACCATCGCCGCCGAAGCGGAAGCCAACTTCTTCTCGGTGAGCGGCCCCGAGATCATCCACAAGTTCTATGGAGAGAGCGAGGCGCATCTGCGCAAGATCTTCCAGGAGGCCGGGGCCAAAGGACCCAGCATCATCTTCTTGGATGAGATCGATGCCATCGCCCCCAAGCGTGAAGGCACCCTGGGCGAAGTCGAAAAGCGCGTGGTGGCCCAGTTGCTCGCCCTGATGGATGGGCTCAACCGCCGCGCCAACGTCATCGTCATCGCCGCCACCAACATGCCGGATCTGATCGATCCGGCGCTGCGTCGACCCGGGCGCTTCGACCGCGAGATCGAAATCCCCATCCCGGACCGTAACGGCCGGCTGGAGATCCTCGAGATCCACAGCCGCGGCATGCCGCTCAAGGCCGACGTCGACATGCGCCACCTGGCCGATGTCACGCACGGTTTCGTCGGTGCGGACTTGCAGGGCCTGTGCCGCGAGGCGGCCATGATCTGTCTGCGCCGCGTCATGCCGGAGTTGGATCTCAGCCTGCAGACGATTCCTTACGAACGCCTGGCCACACTCGAAATCTGCGGCGACGATTTCATCGAGGCCCTGCACGACGTGGAGCCGTCCGCGGTCCGCGAGGTCTTCGTCGAGATCCCCGACGTGACCTGGGACGACGTCGGCGGCCTGCATCAGACCAAGGAACTCCTGAAAGAGGCCGTGGCCTGGCCGCTCAAATACCCGCACCTGTTTGAACAGGCCGGCGTGCGCCCGCCCAAGGGCATCCTGCTCGACGGCCCGCCGGGCTGCGGCAAGACCATGCTCGCCAAGGCGGTGGCCAATGAGACCCAGGTCAACGTCATCTCGATCAAGGGCCCGGCCCTGATGTCCAAGTACGTCGGCGAGTCCGAACGCGCGGTGCGCGAGATGTTCCACAAGGCCCGGCAGGCCGCACCCTGCATCATGTTCTTCGACGAGATCGACGCCCTGGTGTCGGCCCGCGGCGGCGGCGGCGACAACCCGGTCGGCGAGCGGGTCTTAAGCCAATTCCTCGCCGAAATGGACGGCATCGAAGACCTGCGCGGGGTCCTGGTCCTGGGGGCCACCAACCGGGTGGACATCCTCGACCCGGCGATCCTGCGCCCCGGACGCTTCGACGAGATCATCCGCATCCCGGTCCCGGACGATGAAGGACGCCAGGAAATCTTCAAGGTCCACCTGCGCGGCAAGCCCGTCGTCCCCGGCATCGACATCGACGCGCTGGTACGCGACAGCGCCGGCTTCAGCGGGGCGGAAGTCGCCGCCGTCTGCAATCGCGCCGCCCTGGCCGCGGTGCGGCGCGCGGTGGCAAGCAATCCCGACGCGCCCGACCCGGAAGCAGTCAAGGTCCTGATCGAGATGGCCGACCTGACGGCCGCGCTCGACTCGGTCAGAACCCGTTAGGGGGGGAAAGGCCTCAAACCAGAGGCAGTTGTACGGCGCGGTCCCGGTGAAAGGGGCCGCGCCGTTTTTGTTGGTCCTCAGTCTTGGTTTGCCGCAGTCGGCACCCAGGCCGTGGCGGGCGGTGGGCTGGGAATGCGCGGCGGGCGCATCAGCGGCAGTTCCTTGACCATGAAGAAGCCGATCATCAGAAAGGGCGGCGAGTGAAAGGCCAGAAAGCGCCAGATGGAGCCCGGCGCCAGATCCATGAACATGATCAGCGGTCCCGCGGCCAACAGACCTACAACCACCAGCATCCCGGCCAACCGCCGCGTCACACAGACCCAGCGCGCCACCGGAAACCGCCGGTGGAAACGCGCCGGCGGCTCGGCCAGGGTCAGCGCCAGGTGCTCCACGGTCTGCACCAGTTTCTGCTCGAGCGCGGGCGTGCGCTTGGGTTCGCTCGCCGGCAGGCGCAGCAGTGATCGCCAGCCGTTCTTGATGGGCCGCAGCGGCCTCCAGCTCCAGCCCAAAACCGCCAGCAAATCATCGGGCGGCGCGAACAACTGCTCGGGTTTCGCCTTCAGATGGACTTCCGCCGGACCGCGGGTCCCGACCTCGGCGTCCAGCGTCAGCTCGATGTTGCCCAGATCGGCCTTCGCCTCATTCAGGACCAGATGGTCCTGCCCCGGTACGCCCCGGACGCTGCTCGGCCTGTAGATCAACCGGTAGCTGCGGGCAATGGTGACGCCGCGGCACACCTGGAAATGCACCTGCGCGGCGATCCGGTCCAACCGCTCGACCAAGTTCGCGGGATCCGACCCCTCGACGCGCAAAGTGGCGGTTTCGCCCGACGGAATGCGCATGTTGCGGACCAGCCGGTACAGATCGGACCTTGGGTTCTCCAGGACCAGCGTCTCAGTCAGCGTGGGTCCGAACAGTGTCTTGGCCGGATACTCACGCGGCTTGAAGACCAGGCGCCGCTCCGGGCGGTCGCTGGCCGCGAGGTCCAGTTGTCGGCCGCTGCGGCTGAAAGGTTCGACCAGAGTCAGAATCTCGTGATGCGTCAGTGGATTATCAGACATATCAGCAAACGGAACCGGTGCTTCACGCACCCGACGGCAGCAACTGCCCGCGCTCGGTGCGAGAGGAAGAAAGGGATTATTTCGCACATGAACGCACCTGAATGCAAATTTAAGAGTCGTTTTCGATTTGGGTCTAGCTGGTTCCCGCGTTAAAGGATGGCCTCCTAGACCCGCGGCACCCGACTGGTCACGCCGGTGAACAACTGGTAGGCGATCGTGTCGGCGGCGGCGGCGACCGCATTGGCGCTGACGCGGGCGCCCCAGAGCTCCACCGGGTCCCCGAGGCGGGCCTGCGGCACCTCAGTCAGGTCCACCGTGAGCATGTCCATGGAGACCCGGCCGATGATCCGGGTCAGGTGCCCGTTGACGGCCGCCGGGGTGCCGTCGCGCGCGTGGCGGGGATAGCCGTCCGCGTACCCGGCCGCGACCACACCCACCCGGGTCGGTCGCGCGCAGACGAAGCGCCCGCCATAGCCGATCGGCTCTCCGGGGGCCAGATCGCGCACGGCGATCAGGGTCGATTCCAGCGTCATGACCGGGCGCAGTCGGGCCGCCGATGGATGTCCATCGCCCAGCGGTGTGGCGCCATAGAGCATGATGCCGGGGCGTACCCAGTCGCCGACCGCGTCCGGCCAGGCCAGCAGACCGGCCGAGCTGGCCAGGCTGCGCCGGGCCTTGAGACCGCCGCAGACCGCGCCGAACAGGGCCAGTTGACGGCTGGTGTAGGGCTGATCCGGCTCGTCGGCGCGGGCCAGGTGGGTCATCAGCACCACCTCACCCACCTGGGGCAGTTCGGTCAGCGCCCGATAGGTCGGGACCAAGGCCGCCGGTGTCAGACCCAGACGATGCATCCCGGAATCCAGCTTGAGCCAACAGTCCAGCGGCCGGACCGGACGGGCCGCCCGCACCCACTCCAGTTGCTCCCGGCAGTGGACCACCATGGACAGGCCAAGCTGATCGACCAGCCGGATCTCATCCGGGGCGAAGACCCCCTCCAGCAGCAGGATGGGATCGCTGATCCCCGACTCCCGCAATTCGGCGGCCTCCTCCACGCAGGCGACCCCGAAGGCGTCCGCCTGCCCGACCAGCGCGCGGGCGACCGGGACCACACCGTGACCATAGGCGTTCGCCTTGACCACGGCGACGACACGTGCCATTCCAGCCAGATCCTTGGCATGGCGCAGATTATGGCGCAGCGCATCCAGATCGATACGGGCGCGGGTGGGTCGACTCATGGCAGACTCCGCATCGAGTACCTCGCTCCAACTGACGTTGCGGCGTCATTCCGGCAGGATGCCGGAATCCGGCGCATGGATGGCACCGCGCAGCAAGCACGGACCTGCAATATGTAGCGTTCGCACCTGATATCCAGACAGACCTTCGTGTAGGGGCGGGTTTGAAACCCGCCCCTACGTCCGGCTATCACGTCCGCAGGCGATACGACGGAACGCCCTAATGGGTGGCCGTCAGCATGACGTCCGCCGGAGTCAGGTCATACCCCAGGGCCGCGGCCACCGCGGCATGAGTAACGCGTCCGGCACAACAGTTGAGCCCGGCGCGCAGGTGCGGGTCCTCGGTCAAGGCGACGCGCCAGCCCTTGGCCGCCAGGGCCAGGACATAGGGCAGGGTCGCGTTATTCAGTGCCGCGGCCGAGGTGCGCGGCACCGCCCCCGGCATGTTGGCAACGCAATAATGCAGGATGCCGTCGACGCTGTAGAGCGGCTGGGCATGCGTGGTGGGGCGGGAGGTCTCGAAACAGCCGCCCTGATCGATGGCCACATCCACCAGCACCGCGCCGGGGCGCATGGTCGCGAGCTGGGCGCGGGTCACCAACCGCGGCGCGGCGGCACCCGGCACCAGCACGGCGCCGATCACCAGGTCGGCAGTCGTCAGTTCGGCGGCCAGCGCGGCGCGGGTGGAATACAGCACCCGCGCAGCGGCGCCGAAGTGGGTGGCGAGCCGCTCCAGGACCGCCGGGTTGCGATCCAGGATGGTCACATCCGCTTGCAAGCCGACTGCCATTTGGGCGGCATTGAAGCCCACCACCCCGCCGCCCAGAATCAGCACCCGGGCCGGCGCCACGCCCGGCACCCCGCCCGGCAGCAATCCGCGCCCGCCCTGACCCGCCTGGAGCGCCCAGGCGCCGGCCTGGACGGCGAGCCGCCCGGCCACCTGGCTCATGGGCTTGAGCAGCGGCAGACCGCCCTGAGCGTCGGTAACGGTCTCATAGGCGATGCATACGGCGCCGGACGCCAACAGCTCGCGCGCCTGATCCGGATCCGGAGCCAGGTGCAGATAGGTGAAGAGCACCTGATCCGGACGCAGCCGCGCCCGCTCCGCCGCCTGCGGTTCCTTCACCTTGACGATCAGTTCGGCGCCGGCGAACACCGCCGCCGCGTCCGGCGCGATCCGCGCGCCCGCCGCCTGATAGGCCGCATCATCCGCCCCGATGCCCGCCCCGGCCTGGGTCTCCACCAGCACCGCGTGGCCGTGATGAACCAACTCGGCCACCGACTCGGGGGTCAGGCCGACGCGACACTCCTGGGCTTTGATCTCTCGCGGTACGCCGATCAGCATCTTTGTTACCCTTGGCGCACCAGCGGCGACAGTTCCACCGTCGACTGATCGTCCCTCACCCAACAATGGCCGCCCTCGATGGTGCAGGTCAGATCCATACTGCGTGCGACCAATGCCGTCAGCGCATCGACCTCGTCGGCATTTTCGAGATCCAGCACCCGCAGGTTCTGCAGCCGTGCCAGGGCCTCGCTGTTCTGCTGCCACCACAGGGCCGCCGTCCGGCCCCCGTAGCTGATCACCACCACCCGGCGGGCGCGCCCGCACACCTGACGCAAGCGCCGCGCATCGGGCAGACCGACCTCGACCCAGAGCTCCAGCTCACCGCTGAGACTGTGCTGCCAGAGATCCGGCTCCTCGTCCGTACTCAACCCCTTGGCGAAGGTCAGCAACGGATCGGCGAGCAAGCAGAAGGCGAGCAGCCGGACCATCATCCGCTCGTCGGTCTCCGAGGGGTGGCGCGCCAGCGTGAGGGCGTGCGACCCGTAATAGTGACGGTCCATGTCGCTGATCTGTACCTGGGCCTTGAACACGGTCGCCTTGAGGGCCATGGGTCTGTCCTGAATGTTGAAGCGGGTTGGACCCCTATCTTAACCGCGGGAGGACCGGCAGGGGGTTGCGGACGGTGGTCACCCGCGGCAAACAAGTATCCGCATCGAATCCGTGGCGGTCAGCGCCTGGTCATCCGGTCGGAGGTCTGCGCCGCCGTCATCCGTCGCGTCGTGGGACTTGATCATCAACCCGGCCACCGCGCGAGCTGCACGGGTGCCGGTCCGCACAGCGGACCCTACGGCGGACCGTCAACGGCCGGCCGGAATGATGATCAAGGGCGCGTCGTGCGTGCTCGGGCCGGGCTGACGCCAACCGCGGCCCGAGCGACTGTTGCCTAGCCCCGCTTCAGATCGAAGCGGTCGGCCGTCATCACCTTGGTCCAGGCGGCAACAAAGTCGCGGACGAATTCCTCACCGCCATCCGCGGACGCATAGACCTCGGCGATGGCGCGCAACTCGGCATTCGATCCAAAGATCAGATCCACCGGCGTCGCCGTCCATTTCAGCTTGCCGGTCGCCCGGTCGCGTCCCTCATAGAGGCCGGCGTCGCCCGCCGCCGGCGACCACAGCGTGTTCATGTCGAGCAGGTTGACGAAGAAGTCATTGGTCAGCGGACCGGGACGATCGGTGAACACGCCATGCTTCGAGCCGCCGCTGTTGGCACCCAAGGCACGCATCCCCCCAACCAGTGCCGTCATCTGCGGAACGGTCAGCCCCAGCAGGTCGGCGCGGTCCACCAGCATCGCGGTCGGCGACCGGCTGTTACCGTCCGCAAAATAGTTGCGGAAGCCATCGGCCGTCGGCTCCAGGACGGCAAAGGACGCGACATCGGTCTGCTCTTGGGCGGCATCCGTGCGCCCCGGCCTGAAGGGGACATCCACGGTATAGCCGGCATTCTTGGCCGCCTGCTCGATGGCCGCGGCACCGCCGAGGACGATCAGATCGGCGAGCGAGACCTGCTTGCCGCCGGAGGCGCCCTGGTTGAAGGTGGTGCGGATGCCTTCCAGGGTCTGCAACGCCTTCGCCAGGCTGGCCGGATCATTGACCGGCCAGTCTTTCTGCGGCGCGAGGCGCAGGCGCCCGCCATTGGCGCCGCCGCGCTTGTCGCTCGTGCGGAAGGTAGATGCCGACGCCCAGGCGGTGCGCACCAATTCACCTGTCGTAAGACCGGAAGCCAGGATGCGCTTCTTGAGCTCCGCGACGTCGCTTTCGTCGATCAGCGGATAGTCGGCCACGGGCACCGGATCCTGCCACAGCAGCACGGCTTCGGGCACCTCGGCGCCGAGATACAGAGCGCGCGGCCCCATGTCGCGATGCGTCAGCTTGAACCAGGCTTTCGCAAAGGCGAGTTCGAATTCCTCCGGCTGCTCCAGGAAGCGCTTGGCGATCACCTGGTAGGCCGGATCGAACTTCAGCGCCAAGTCCGTCGTGAACATGATCGGCGCATGGCTGACGCCCTTCACATGGGCGTCGGGGACCGTGCCCTCACCCGCTCCATCCTTTGGCTTCCACTGAATGGCGCCGGCCGGGCTGCGGGTCTGCTCCCAGTCGAAGTTGAACAGGTTGCTCAGATACAGCATGGTCCAGCGCGTCGGCGCGCCGGTCCACGCGCCTTCCAGGCCGCTGCCGATGGTGTCCTCGGCGTTGCCCTTACCGCACCGGTTGGCCCAGCCCAACCCTTGTTGCTGGATCGGCGCAGCGGCGGGCTCGGGGCCCACGCAGTCCGCCGGCTTGCCGGCGCCGTGCGTCTTACCGAAGGTATGTCCACCGGCGATCAGGGCGACGGTTTCTTCGTCATTCATCGCCATGCGGCCGAAGGCCACGCGAATATGCCCGGCGGCCGCGAGCGGATCGGGATTGCCGCCCGGGCCTTCCGGATTCACGTAAATCAAGCCCATCTGCGTGGCGGCGAGTGGATTCTCCAGATTGCCCTTGGCGTCGGTGCGCTGCTCCCCGAGCATGTCCGCCTCCGGCCCCCAGTAAACCAGGTCGGGCTCCCAGTCATCGGGCCGACCGCCGGCGAAGCCGAAAGTCTTGAAGCCCATGTCCTCCATCGCCACGGTGCCGGCGAGCACCATGAGATCGGCCCACGAGATGTTGCGGCCGTATTTCTGCTTGATTGGCCAGAGCAGGCGCCGCGCCTTGTCGAGGTTGACGTTGTCGGGCCAACTGTTGAGCGGATCGAAACGCTGCTGGCCGCCGCCGGCGCCGCCGCGCCCGTCAGCCACCCGATAAGTGCCCGCACTGTGCCAGGCCATGCGGATGAACAGGGGGCCATAGTGGCCGAAATCGGCGGGCCACCAGTCCTGGGACTGGGTCATCATCGCCCTGAGGTCCTTCTTGACCGCCGCGAGATCAAGGCTGGCGAAGGCCTGCGCATAATCGAAGTCCGGGCCATAGGGATTGGACGCTGGAGCCTGGTCGCGCAGGGGCTGGAGATCGAGCTGGTTAGGCCACCAGAAACTGTTGGGCCGCGCTTGGCCAACCGCCATCGCCGAATCTGCGGCCGCGGTGGTGGTCAGCAGGGCCGTCAGGACGGCCGCCGGGATCGCCTTCATAAGCATGGGAATCTTCTCCTCGTCTTGCGTGGGTACGACTGTGGTGAGCAACACCGCTGGTCTGACTTTCCTTGTCTTCGCGCTATGGCCTCAACCGGGCGTCGTCGCCAAAACCCAGGCCGGCGCTGCTTTGGCGGGGTGTTGCCGGATTAAAGGTAGGCCACCGAACTGCTGCGCGCAAACTGGCAGTATCGGTTGTTGCGATTGGTGTCGACGATAGCCGGCACATCACCGCACCGCTGTCCGCTCCCGGCCGGACCGCCGGGATCAACCTGCTCAAGGGCGACCCGCTCCTGATCCTGTTGGACGAGGCCCTGAACGATCTGGAGTCCTTGAGCAATGTGGCGGGCGGGACCAAGGGGCTCACCCTCTTCTTCTTTGTGTTCTTTGTGTCTCCGTGTGAGTCATTCATTCGCCGTAGTGGGTGCGGGCGCGCAGTACCATGACCACCAGCTCGTCGTCATGAATGGCGTAGACGATACGATCCTGGTAGCTCAAACGCACCGAATAGTACCCCTTGAGCGGACCAACCAAGGGCTTGCCGGAGTAGGGATCGACCGCCAGGCGGTTGCGGACGATGTCTTTGAGCTTGGTGCGCAGCTTCGCGGTCAGCTTCTCGATGTCTTTCTCGGCCTGCCGGGTAAAGCGCACCCGATAGGTCACTGCGGCTCCCCGAACACCTCATCGAAGGAGCGGGTATCGCCGGTTTGCGCTTCCGCGCGGGCCTTCTCAAAGGATTCATTGAAACCGGGAGCGGACAACAGTTCCAGGGTTTCGATCAAGCTATCGTATTCCGCCTCGGACATCAGCACGGCATCGCCCTGGCGATGACGGATGTGGTAGATCTCGTGGCGCTCATTGGCCCCACGCAAGAGATCGAACAGGCTCTTGCGGGCGTCGGTCGCGGTGAGTGTCGTCATAGAAGCTGAAAAAGCTGTACAATTTTCGGTACGCTTAGGCTAGGCGGGGCCGGAACCCGTGTCAACCAAGATCGGCTGGCGGTCGCACCCACGTGTCGACGCAAGAGAAACAGATGACGAATCAGCGCAGAGTGGCGTCGGTCAGTCTTCAGCCCGATCGCCGCAATGTTCCCGGCCCGGGGTATCATTCCCCCGCCACGTGTCCGTCGTTACCCGCGACTCGCCAAGAGAACCCATCGCCATGCAGACTCAACGGCTCTTTCTCGCCTCGTCCTGCGAACTGCTGGAAGATCGCAGGGACTTCGAGATCTTCATCAACCGCAAGAACAAAGAGTGGGTTAAGCGCGGCGTCTTCATCGAACTGGTGGTCTGGGAGGACTTCCTGGACGCGGTGTCGCGCACCCGCCTGCAAGACGAATACAACCGCGAAATCCGCAGCTGCGATCTGTTCGTCATGCTGTTCTGGACCAAGGTCGGTCAATACACTGCGGAAGAGTTCGAGACTGCCTTCGGCCAGTTCCAGGCGACCAGCAGACCCTTCATCTTCACCTATTTCAAGGACGCCCCGATCAGCAGCGGCAGCGCCAACCAGCAGGACCTGATGAGTCTCTGGGCCTTTCAGAAGACGCTGGACCAACTGGGTCACTTCTACACCCGCTACCAGACGCTCGACGCGCTGAAACTGCACTTCAACGGCCAACTCGACAAACTGGCGGCGAACGGATTCATCACCTTCGCGCCGGATCAGGGTGCGCCGGCCGCGCCGGGTCACACCACCTATCAGGCCACGCTCAACAGCAGCGGTGCCATCGCCCAGGGCGGCGGGACCGCGGTCGGTGCCGGCGGCGTCTCGATCGGCGGCCATAACACCGGTCGCATCAACACCGGGACCCAAGTGGAGACCGGCGGCGGCGCCTACATCGGCGGGGATGTGACCACGGGCGGCGACTTCATCGGCCGCGACCAGCAGGTGCAGGGCATTGCGGGCCGGGACCTGGAACCCCTGTTAGCCGCGCTGCTGGCCGTCATCGCCCGACAGGCCTCCGCGGGCACCCAGACCGCGGCCCTGCAACAGGTCGAGGCGCTCAAAGCCGAGATCGCCAAGGGCCAGGCGGCGGACGACAGCCGCTTGGGCCGGCTACTCGACGGACTGGTCGCGCTGGTGCCGGGCGCGGTCGGGGCGGTCGTCGCGCTCTTCGCCACGCCCATCCTCCAGGGCATCGCCGGACCGGTGACCCGTTTTGTACTGGAAAAGCTCAAGACAGCCTGAGAGGACGCCATGGCAGCCGCGCCCATCGACCCGGACGACATCGCGGCACTGCGACGGCGGCTCGCCGAGCTGGAGGCTCCCCAATCGGCGAGTCTGACCGGCGCGGGCGCCATCGCCCAGGGCGGCGGCGATGCGATCGGAGCGGCGGGCGTCAAGTTCGGAGACATTTCAGGCACCAGCGTCACCAGCACCCAGATCGTCACCCACTACCATGCCGCCGCGCGCGGGGCGCTCTCCAAGGAGCAGATCGCCCGCCAGGTGGCCGGCTATCTGAGTTGGCTACGCGCGCGTACGCAGTGCATCGAGTTGCGCGGCATCGAGCGGGCAGGCGGGGCGCCGGTGGTGCTGTTGCCGCTGGAGACGGCCTATGTGCCGCTGCGGGCCAGGCCGCTGCCGCGCGTCGGCGAGGCACGGCTGCACCAAGGCGGGAACGACCGGGGCCGCGCTGGGCCGCCCGCCGCCACCGCTGCCGATGAACGGGACAGCGACATCACGCTCAACCAGGTGCTTGGACTCGGTCACCGCCTGGTCATCATCGGCGGACCGGGCTCCGGCAAGACCACTGTCCTGCTGCACATGGCCTGGGCGCTGGCCTGCGCGCTGCTCACCGGCGCGCCCGAACCGGCCTGCTCGCGGCTGGGCCTCACCTGCGACCCGAGCGCCCTGCCGCTGCCGATCTTTGTGCCGCTCGCCTCTTTCGCCCGCCATCGGCGCCAACGGCCGGGCCAGGCCCAGGCGCGCGAGCGGACCCTCGCCCATTTCATCTCGCACCATCTGATTAGCCGACAGGCGGACTTCGACTTGCCCGCGGATTTCTTCGTGCAACTGCTCCAGGACGGGCGCGACGTGCTGCTGCTGCTCGACGGGCTCGATGAGGTGGCGAACGAGGACGAGCGCGCCGAGGTGCGTCAGTCGGTGGAGGACCTGGTGGGCGGGCGCGCGGCCATGCGCGTCCTGGTCACCTGCCGCACGATCGCCTACCGCGGCGGGCGCACCGCGCTGGGCGCGGATTTTCGCGAGATCGTCGTGCAGCCGCTGGACTTCACGCAGCACGTCGTCCCCATGGTGCAGCAAGCCTATGCCTGTATCCACACGGCGGATGCGTCTTTGCAAGCCGAGCGGGTCGCGGACCTGGTGGACGGGATGACACGCCTGGAAGCCGGGCGCCGCGCGCGTCAGGGTGAGGACGCGCCGGCGCTGGTGGACAGCCCCCTGATGGTGCGCCTGCTCCTGATCGTGCATGTCAACAACCGCCGTCTGCCGGACGAGCGCGCCGATCTGTTCGACAAGGCCATCAATGCCCTGCTGCAGGTCGACTATGGGCGCGAGGAAGGCGATATCCGCGAACTGTCGACCGATTGGAAGCTGTTTCGCGACATGGCGCAGCATCTCGCCTTCCACCTGCACCAGCAAGGCCGCGACCAAGGCCGCGAGCTCGAAGAACCGGCACTCAAGGCCGCCCTGCGCGAGGAAGCCGAGTTCACCCCGCGCATCGACGACTTTCTGCGGCACGCCCGCCAGCGCGGCAGTGTGCTCGAAGAGCGCAACGGCGTCTATCGCTTCATCCATCTGGCCTTTCAGGAGTTCCTGGCCGCGCGCTACCTGGGGGAGGTCACCGGCAGAGACAGCCGCGAAGCCATCCTTGCCTTCCTCGCCGACCGGCTGGACGATCCCTGGTGGCGCGAGCCGACCCTGCTCCTGGCCGGCTATCTTGGCGCCCATGCGGCCAAGTCCGCGCGCGCGCTGCTGGGTGCCCTGCTGGCCACCGAGGCGGACGCGACACCGGACGCACAATTCTCCGCGGCTGAGTTGGCAGGCACGGCCGCGCTGGAATGGCCCGAGAGCGGCGCGCCGCTTCGGACCGAGTGCGCGCACCGGATACTTGCTCTACTGAACGACGCCGCTGCGCTGCGGCAGTCCGCACCCCCGGTGCGCGCCCGCGCCGGCGATGCCCTGGCCCGCCTGGGCGATCCGCGCTTTGACCCGCGGCGATTCTTCCTGCCCGCCGACGACTTGCTCGGCTTCGTGCACATTCCGGCCGACCCGGCATTCAGGATCGGAACACGCAGCTCAGACGTGAAACGGGTCGCGACGATCATCGCCGAAGTTCCCGAATACGAGATCAATGACACCGCCACACCGACCCCGGAGTTCTATATCGCGCGCTATCCGGTCACGGTCGCTCAGTTCAGGGCTTACTGCGACGCCACCGGGGTCCAACCGGGTGACGCCGATGGGTTGGATAGCCGGCCGGTGCGTTGGGTCGACTGGCACGAGGCGCTGGCCTACTGCGACTGGCTGACCAAGGCGCTGGCGAGCGAACCGGTCTTGGCCGGCAGTGCAGTCGCCCGGTTGGTGCGTCAAGGGTCGTGGCGGGTCGCCCTGCCGAACGAGTTGGAATGGGAGAAAGCGGCACGCGGCGGTCTGGTCGATGCGGTGTTCTCCTGGGGCGACAATCCCGACCCGAATGCTGCCAATGACAGGGAGTCGCAGATCCAGGAGACCTCGGCGGTCGGCTGCTTCCCGGCCAACGGGTTCGGCCTGCACGACATGATCGGCAACGTCTGGGAATGGACCCGCAGTCTGTGGGGCACGGATTGGGACAAGCCTGACTTTGCCTATCCGTACCAGGCGGATGATGCGCGGCGCGAGGCACTGGACGCGGGGGACGAGATACGGCGGGTCGTGCGCGGCGGTTCGTGGTTCGACCTTCGGCACGGCGCGCGCTGTGCCTCTCGCTACAGGAATCAACCCGACGATCGGGGCGATCACTTGGGTTTTCGTGTCGTGTTGCGTGCTGCCCCTGTTTCTTCAACTCTGGACTCTGATCACTCTGCACTCTGACACTCTGATTTTCCGATTCCGGAGGGGGTGCGGGGGAGCCTTCCCCCGCCGTAGGATGCGGTGAGTACTCGAACCGCATCACCCCCCATCCCCCATCCCCCAGCCCCCAGCCCCCAGCCCCCGCACACCGCCCCCGCACACCGCCCCCGCCCCTCGGATGTCAGCGCAAGCCGTTGGGGGATGCGGTTCGAGTACTCACCGCATCCTACGCGCTCGTTCCCACGCTCCGCGTGGGAATGCCGGGCGGGCGCTCCGCGTCCGGTCTTGGCGCCGGACGCGGAGCGCCCGCACGTGCTCCCACGCAGGAGCGTGGGAGCGTGGGAGCCAGAATGGCATAACTTAATGGCATTGACGCTGGAGCGTGGGAGCAAGCGAATTCGCCACCAGTGTCAGTACTTGAACCGCATCACCCAAACCCCCACCAGCCGCATCCACCATCAGCCTCACCGCCAACACGCTGCCGGCGGCGCCGACGCCGATCCCGCCCGCTTCGTGCTAGGCTTGAATCCTGTAATTCCAAGACCGGACACCTGCCGCCCATGTCCTCCAGCGCTGCCACTCAACTCGCACCCACGCCGCAGGTCCCGGCGCCGCCGCCGAGACGCCTGCCCGCGGCGGGTCCAGCGGACGGTCTCCTGGTCTCGGAGGCGGTCTATTGGACTGAGTATTACCTGGAGTCGGACCACCATTACGAGTGGAATAACGGCCGCCTGGAGGAGAAACCGGTGTCCGATTACGAAACCTTTCTGGTCTATGCCTGGTTCGGCGAACTGGTGCGGCACTTCCTGCGCACCCACCCCTGTGCGCAACTGGTCGGTCTGGAAATGGGATTCCGGCTGCCGCTGCCGGGCGGCACCGTCATCCGTAAGCCCGATTTCGGCGTGGTGCGCAACGACAATCCCCAGCCGCTGCTGCCCCTGGATTGCTCCTACCATGGGGTTTTCGACCTCTGTATCGAGGCCCTGTCCGATCAGGAGCGCAGCGGCATCGTGCGCGACACCGTGACCAAGAAGGCCGAATACGCTGCCGGGGGCGTGCCCGAGTATTACATCCTGCATCAGAATCCCGCGCACCAGGCCTTCTACACCCGCACCCCCGCCGGATTCTATACGCCGATCGCACCGCGGTCCGGCGTGATCTGTTCGCGGGTGCTGCCGGGGCTGCAATTCCGCCCGACCGACCTGGCGCGCCGACCGGAGCTCGAGGCGCTGCGTGACGATCCGATCTATGCCGGCTTCGTCCTCCCCGGCTGGCGCGCCGATCGGGAGCGCGCGGCGGCCGCGGCGCGGCAGGCCGAAGCGCAGGCGCGGCGGGCCGACGCCGAGGCCCAGGCCAAACGCGAGGCCCTGGACCGGGCCGATACCGAGGCGCAGCGGGCCGATACCGAGGCGCAACGGGCCGCTGCCGAGGCGCAGCGGGCCGCTGCCGAGGCGCAGCGGGCCGATGCCGAGGCTCAGGCCAAACGCGAGGCCCTGGACCGGGCCGACACCGAGGCGCGGCGGGCAGTCGAGCAGACCCGGCGGGCCGACGCCGAGGCCCAGGCACGGCAGCGCCTGGAGCACGACCTGGCGGCCCTGCGGGCACGCCTCGCGCAGGGTCGGATGCAGTGAGGAACGGACACGGTTGCTTTGTCCAAGGAACAGGACGGATGGAGGAGCGCGATGTGCGCGCCCTGCTGCAACAGACCTCGACCGGAGACCCGATCATGCAAACCTTCATCGATCGCTACATTGAGCAGGGCAGACAGGAAGGTGGATCCGCGCTGCTGCTGCGCCGGATCGAGCGCAAGTTCGGGGTGCCGAGCGCGGCACTGCGCGAACGGATCAACACCGCGGACCCCGAGACCTTGCTGCACTGGTCCGAGCGAATCCTCACTGCCGACAGCGTGGACGCGGTGTTGCCCTGAGGCGCAATAGCGCCCAAATCCGGATGCCGATGTTGCTACCGGGTCCGCCGCAGCGCGGCAAGGTCATCGACGCCGAGTCCGGTGATCGCGGCGATGGCCGTATCGGTTAGGTCGGTGCCGTGGATCAGATTGATTGCCGTCAAGCGCAAGGCGGCCCGACCTTCCTAACAACCTTCTTCCCGCGCATCCTTGGGCAAGCCGCGCTGGCCTTGATCCATCGTTCCGGCCGGCCGCGGACGGCGGACCCTAGGGTAACCCCTAGACCTGTAGGGTCCGCTGTGCGGACCGGCGACCGTGCAGATCGCGCGGTGGCCGGATTTATGATCAAGGCAATGGCCGGTGACCTAGCATGACGGGCGACGACATTATTGAACCAGGACTCAACGCATTGCCATAAAACACTTGGGGTAGAGCCGTGAGCGTTTATGTACTAGCTTGGTATTAAATTTATTTGCGGACAACTAGAGGTCAAAATCATGGAGAATTGCAGATTCTACGAATTATTTTGCGCCGTGTTCTTTGTCCTTGTCCTCGCTAGCACTGCCCGTGCAGCGGAACCTCCTCTGATCACCGTCGGCTACACCAGACATTACGGTTCTTCCCTTGAAGACCAGTTGACGGGTATCGCGCACGACAGTTTAGGCAATGTCATTGTTGTAGGAAATAGAGTAGACCCCAGCGCCAGTTCCTACAGTGTCGACGGGTTTGTTCGCAAATACGATGCGCTTGGCGCACTCCGCTGGGACGCAAACAAGGTTTCCGCATCAACAGATGGAGTAACGACGGACAATAACGGCAATTTGTATATCGTGGGCTCCTATACTGCCGGGTCATGGCCGAGTGAGCGCGACTACATCTACCTCCAGAGTTTTGATTCAACGGGGAATCCGTTGTGGACAAAACAATTCACGGTTCCAGTTGCGAGTGATCGCACTCTTTTGACTGCCAATGCGATTGCCACCGACCCTCGGGGTGATAATTTCATTGTCATTCTTTTCGAAAAGGCATACTACCCGTATCAAACTAGGCAGGTTTTTGTTAGAAAGTATACTGTCTCAGGGGGGCTGTTATGGGAGAAGCCGGTTAGTTCCACATCGTCACCCTATGCGGCTCGCCCGAGTTTGGCCATCGATGCTGCCGGCAACATCTATGTTGCAGCCAACAACGTTTATTTCCAACAATGGAACACCCACCTCAACCGACTGAACGCCCAAGGTGTCGTCACCTGGACTGCTCCCTTCTTTCCGACAAGTTCGGCGTGGCTCACCTATGTGCATGCATTGGCAGCAGATACCGGGGGCAATCTGTACCTCACGGGGATCACTAGGGACAATCTCGTGGGTGTAAACAAAGGTTCCTATGATGTCTTTTTGCGCAAGTATGGCCCAGACGGAACCGCCCTGTGGACTAAACAGTTCGGTACCGGCAGCGCTGACTATGGAAACGACCTGACAATTGACTCTACGGGAAATCTATATGTCGTTGGATCGAGTATGGGCGGACTAAGCGGTACCAGCCAAGGTTCCTACGATGCCTTCGTCCGCAAATACAGTACGGACGGTAAACTGTTGAGAGGCCGGCAGTTCGGCACGAGCGAATTCGACATCGCCAATGCTATCGATGTTGATGATGAGGTAGTTTATGTCGGAGGAAATACTACCGGCAATCTTGGCGGAGCAGCCAAAGGAAGATTAGATATTTATTTCCGAAAATACGAGGTATTTCAATAATTCCCGCGAGGCCCGGCGGCAAATGGCTCCCCAGCGCCTCGCGACTGGCGAAGTCGCGCCCGGCCATAGCATTGCGCTTGACGTAACCCAAAGCGCGTGCTCCCGCGACGCACCTACCCATGGGGAGCCGAATTCCTGGCGGAGCACGCGAATGCCGGGCGGGCGCTCCGCGTCCGGTCTTAGCGCGGGACGCGAGCGCCCGCACGTGCTCCCACGCCGGAGCCTGGGAGCCGGAATTGCTTAACTCAATGGCATTGAGGAGGCGCCGGGGAGCCTTCCCCCGCCGTAGCCGTAGGATGCGGTGAGTACTCGAACCGCATCACCCCCAACCCCCCAACCCCCCATCACCCGCAAACCGCCCCCGCCCGTCGGATGTAAGCCCAAGCCGTAGGATGCGGTGAGTACTCGAACCGCATCACCCAACCCCCCCATCAGCCGCATCCCCCATCAGCCTCGCCGCCAACCCGCTGCCGACGGCGGCCACCGACATTTGGAACGGCTGCGGCGACGCCCGCCGGCGCCGATCCCGCCCGCTTTGTGCTAGGCTTGACGCTTGCGATTCCAAGACCGGACGCCTGCCGCCCATGTCCTCCAGCGCCGCCACTCAACTCGCACCCGCGCCGCAGATCCCGGCCCCGCCGCCCCGACGCCTGCCCGCGGCGGGTGCCGCGGACGGCATCCTGGTCTCGGAGGCGGTCTACTGGGCCGAGTATTACCTGGAGTCGGACCACCATTACGAGTGGAACAACGGCCGCCTGGAGGAGAAACCGGTGTCCGATTTCGAGACCTTTCTGGTCTATGCCTG
>Ga0247838_1001030_pt1 | contig 41918 bp, 40 predicted proteins | sample LaCruzMarch2015__5_FD_189097 | JGI IMG/M metagenome (GOLD analysis project Ga0247838, IMG submission 189097) | Freshwater microbial communities from meromictic Lake La Cruz, Castile-La Mancha, Spain - LaCruzMarch2015_15m | ecosystem: Environmental > Aquatic > Freshwater > Lake | place: Spain...
ATCCAACACGATGGCGTTGGTACAATCGTCATTGATTGGTCTTTGGGCACGAAGGGTGTACAATGCAAAAAAGCAAAAGAATAGAATAAAAGTTTGTCTCATAGCCTGTCAATTTGGGCTTGCCAATTTAAAAAAATTACCTAGCACCTACAAATAACGCCATAAACCAGATTTATATCACCTCAATTGGAAAGAGGATGATATTTTTGTGGTTTTAATGACAAAATTAACCTGCCATGCTTCGCCATTTACCAAATGCTATTACGTTGTTGAATCTCTTTTGTGGCGCATGCGCAAGCCTTTGTCTACTCTACGGACGTTTGGAATGGGCCATTGGGTTGGTTGCACTAGCGGCATTGGCCGATTTATTGGATGGGCTGGTGGCCCGATGGTTGAAGGTGCATTCCGAATTGGGTAAGCAACTGGATTCATTGGCGGACATGGTTTCTTTTGGCCTGGTGCCAGGGTTGATCCTCTATGTGTTGATTGCGAATGCATTGAATGGGGAATGGCCGCATGATTTGGAAATAAGGGCATTGCCCGCTTTTTTGATCACCTTGTTTTCCGCATTGCGTTTGGGCAAATTTAACCTGGATGAGCGGCAAACCGATGGATTTCTGGGCTTGCCTACTCCGGGCTGTACCTTATTCATGATTGGACTGTTGGGTTTTCACCTTTCACCAGAAGTGTTTTTTAACTTTCTTTTGCAACCTGTTGCGCTTTATGCCATCACCATCCTGTTCTCAATGTTGATGGTGGTAGAAATTCCCATGTTCAGTTTTAAATTCAAATCTTTACAATGGGCAGGGAATGAGATAAGAATTATCTTTGCGGCAATTGCAGGATTGCTCTTGTTGCTATGGCAGATAAAAAGCTTGTCGGCAATAGTGCTTTTGTATATCTTGACATCTTTTTTCATCTATTTCTCTAAGCGTAAACCATTGTCATGAAATTTGTTGCAGAAATTGACATTATGCCCCATAAAGAATTGCTCGACCCTCAGGGTAAAGCTGTGGCCAATAATTTGAAGAACATCGACATCCATGAGGTTTCCGATGTGCGCATCGGCAAACACATTACCCTCAGTTTCGAAGCGGAAACAGAAGATGCTGCCCGTGAAATCGTAGACGCTGCCTGCCGCAAACTTCTGGCCAACCTGATTATGGAAACCTTTTCATTTGAATTGAAGTCGGAATAGGTTTTGAGCTTTGGGTTGTGCGCCATTTCCATGGCTTATGCAAAACGGTGTGCAACTCAAAATCTACAACCCAAAAATCCAAAACCTAAAAGTATAAAATGGTCATTTACCTCGTTCCCACCCCCATCGGCAATCTTGAAGACATAACCCTGCGTGCCATTCGGGTGTTGAAAGAGGTTGATCTCATTCTTGCAGAAGACACCCGTACTTCGCGCAAATTACTGGACCACCTCGGAATTACTACACCCCTTTGGGCGCATCACGCGCACAATGAGCATACGGCCATCAGCAGTGTATTGCGAGAAATTCAGGGCGGCAAAAAAGTTGCTTTGATCTCTGATGCGGGTACTCCGGGGATTTCTGATCCAGGTTTTTTGCTGGTGCGGGAATGTGTGCGCAATGGTGTTCGGGTAGAATGCTTGCCTGGAGCTACCGCGCTGATTCCAGCTTTGGTATTATCGGGTTTGCCTTGCGACCGCTTCCACTTCGAAGGTTTTTTACCACACAAGAAAGGCCGCCAAACCCGCGTTCAATACTTGGCCACCTTGCCCAATACCTTTGCATTGTACGAGTCTCCGCATCGGATTGTCAAATGCCTGGAGCAATTGATTGCCTTTTGTGGCGAAGAGCGAACTGCCTGTGTGGTGCGCGAGTTGAGCAAGTTGCATGAAGAGGCACATCGAGGTACCTTGGCCTCCATTGTTGCGTTTTTTAAACAGCATCCCGAAAAAGTGAAGGGAGAAATTGTAGTTGTTGTAGCCGGTAAAGATGACAAAAATGAAAAAGATGAAGAATAAGTTGGCCGTAACGGGTGTACTGCTGTGTGCACTGGCTCTGGTGTTTACCTTTTGCAAAAATGAACCTAAAACACCAGTGGTTGACGAAAAACCAGTAGAAGCTGCAAAGATTCCTGCCTTCAATCGGGATTCTGCTTTTGCATTTGTAGCGGAGCAAACCGAATTTGGACCCCGTACGCCCAATTCTCCAGCCCACGAAGCTTGCAAAAACTGGCTTTCCGCTGAACTCAAAAGTTATGGACTGGAAGTCATTGAGCAAAATTTTCAGGCCAAAGCCTATACTGGCACCATGCTCAATAGCACCAACATCATTGGTCAGTACAAACCCAATCTAAGTCGGCGGATTTTGCTGGCTGCACACTGGGATTCGCGCCCAATGGCCGATGCACCTCAATCGCCAAAGGCAGACAAAACCAAACCCGTGATGGGTGCTGATGATGGCGCGAGTGGTGTTGGCATTTTGCTAGAGATAGCACGCCAATTGCAGGCCAATCCAGTGGATATCGGTGTAGATATCGTATTTTTTGACGCCGAAGACTTTGGGGATTACAATTCCAGTGGGGATACCTGGTGCCTTGGATCACAGCATTGGTCAAAAAACTTGCATTACAAAAAAGACATTCGCCCGGAATACGGCATTCTGTTGGATATGGTGGGGGCTACTGGTGCCCGCTTTGGCTTCGATGACATTTCCTATCAGCGTGCTCCAGAAGTACTCCAAAAAGTATGGGGACTGGCCAAAGACATGGGCTATGGTCAGTATTTTGTGGAAGAAGGCGTAGGAGGCATCACCGATGACCACGCTTATGTGAACTCCATAGCCGGCATCAAAATGATCGACATCATCAACAAACCCTTGGGTAGTCAATCGGGTTTCGTAGATCATTGGCATACCACCGATGATACCATTGATAAAATTGACCGTTTTACGCTAAGGGCAGTAGGGCAGGTACTTTTGGCGGTCATTTACCGCGAATACAACGGAGAGTTGTAAGTCTGTCAAAAGGCTGGAAAGTGTTCCTTTAGCGTAAGGAAAGGAAATAAAGATAATTGTTTATTACCCCGCCTTCGGCGAAGTAACAGAACAAATTTTCAGCCACAAATTGCACAAATTTCCACAAATTAAAACACGAACTCCGTTCGCGAAGGGAGCACAAACGCAAGTTTGTGCCTTAATTTGTGAAATTTGTGGCTATTTTTTTAAAGCACTCCACCGAAGGTGGGTGCAAAACTCTTACCTTCATTTCTGTTCTTAAGAATCGAAACAAGCGTTCTATTTTTCCGGGATGCAAAAACAAGTACTTCATCTTCCTGGCGGCGATTTGCAATACCATCAATTTGGTACTGGCCCTAACTTGTGGATCGCTTTTCATGGTTTTGCACGGGATGGAAGTAGCTACGCTGATTTGTGTACCTATTTACCTGCCGATACCTGTTTGCTCGCATTTGACCTACCCTGGCACGGGGGTACAGCATGGAAAAGAGCCGTTTTTACGCTTGAAGACCTCGTTCAAGCAGTGGATCAAGTGCTGGTGCTGAAACAACAAACCTACTATACCGCATTGGGTTTTAGCTTTGGGGCACGCTTGTGTCTGGCTTTGGCTACCGCGGAAGCTTCCAGATGGAGAAAATTGATCTTGCTGGCGCCTGATGTTCCCTATCGGGGCTGGTATTCTTTTTTCGATCCAACTCCTTTGTGGCTCAAAAAACAAGGCGTGAAACTTTTTTCATTTGCGCCCGCATTGCTAAAAGTTGCCAAATTTCTGAATCAATGGAAATTTTTGGATGCGTTCAATTACCGCTTTTTGCGCTTGCATCTCCAATCAGTTGCAAACCAGCAGAGATTGGCTGGCATATGGCTTTCCGCTGCTGCATTTCCCACTTTAGGCAAGTCGATTAAAGTCTTGAATACACGACCTCAATTGCCCATTCAATTGATTACAGGCGAGCAGGATTCGGTGATTCCACCGGTGGCATTTGCTCATTTGGCGCAGCAAATACCTCATTTGCAATGGACAAAGATTCCTGAAACCGATCATGATCTGCTCAGTTCCAGCACTCTTTCCAGATGGGCAAATATTATTCGAGGATCCTGATCCGAATTCCCGTCCACAACGACAGCGTACTGATTCGGTCGTGACTTGGTCCAAATCCATCTGAAAAATGGCCTAAGGAATGTTGGTAAGTAGGTTGGACAAACAAACTCCAGCGATCAGACATAAAATGCTCTACACCCAAGCCCAGGTTTCCAGTTACGTAGCCATTTTCTTTGATCGAGCCACCATCCAAAATTCCTTCAGACGTATTGTCAAATGTAATATTGCGCATTTCTGGTTTTTTTGGCGTAGAAGGAGAAGATGTAGTGGTGATAAAGTAAGAAGCCGAAGCTGCAATTTGCAAGGATGCACCCATTACTGCATACAAACGGGTACGCTTGTGCAAGAAAAAGTTATAACGGGCGTGAAAAGGAATATTGATGATGTCAAGAGAAACCTGATTGAATGAAGTTGCAGTATAACCCTGATCGAGATTGCCCCGGTATTTCACAATCTGCCGAGGATTGTAGGGCTTCGCTGCGTAGATCAGACCCGTTCCCAATTCCCAACGCCCACGTTCAGCCGAAAAAAGAATTCCACCACTGTAGCCCATGGCATAGCGATCAAATGCTTTGGTACGGTTTTCGGTACTCGGCGGAGTCATGATGCGGTTGTAATCCGGGCCACCAAACATAGCTGCACTCAAGATGGTTTTTTTGCGGAATGGCTTGAGCGCGTTGGCCTCAAAAATACTCAAGCGACGCTCCAAAACGGCATGCGAACGCTGCTGATCCAAAGGCGCCAATTGGTTGCCAAATACGTAGTAATTGGACATGGCCTCGGTGTGTTTTGGGTCTTCAGCGAGGGGTGCCTGATTGCCAAGTTCCGGTGTTTTGCCTTGAATTTGAGGGGTGTTCGTTGCCTCCAGCGTAGCCAAGGGAGAATTGTTCAGATGTGAAACAATTTCAACTTCGGGAGCCAGGAAAGAAAAAGCTGGCTCATTGGCATTCGGATCGAAGGCCAATTTTGACTGAACTGCTTGAGGTTTGTATCTTGGTCGCGGTTGTAAAACCGTATTGGTTGAGTTGGTTGCAGCGCGTTCAGCGATGGCCTGAGTAGGCGAATTGGCTGGTTGTGGCGCAATCAGCGGTTTGTTTTCAGGATTGGAAAGCGGAAGTTGGAAAAAAAGCAACAAGACCAGCGTAAAAACCAGTACTTCGCCAAACTTGGAACCCAAAATAAGCTTGCGAAGGTAGAGCGCTTCCTCCATGCGTTGGCGCAATTTTGCCCAATGACGAGGTACTGCGCCTACATTAAAATGGCGCATTTGCAGAAACACTTCCCGATCAAACGCAGTTTCTGCGGCGTTGAGCGGTTCCAATTCCTCATCGGAAGCAATTGCTTGCTGCATCCGTTGCCAATGGTCGGCACGGAACTGAGGATTCAGGTTCTCCAGTTGTTCGCGAATGACTCGGTCAAATTGCTGCTGCTCCATGTTCATCGTAGTTGCGAGACATCAATATCTCCTTCAGTTTAAGCCTTGCCTTCACCAAATTGGATCGGGACGTGCTTTCTGTAATATTCAATAGTTCGGCAATTTCCCGGTGGGAATAGCCTTCCAAAATGTACAGGTTGAAAACGGTGCGGTATGCAGGAGTGAGTTGTTGAATGGCCTCCAGGATTTCCTTTTGGCTGCACATACTTACTGCGTCAGCATCGTCGTTGCTCAATTGAGTAGCATGATCAAGGTCTTCAGTTCGACGACGAATACTCTTTCGGTAAAAGTCTATCGCTGTATTGACCATGATCCGACGCATCCAGGCAGTGACGGATGTGCCGAGTTGGAACTTGCTGACATTTTTAAAGACCTTGATAAAGCCTTCATGCAAAATGTCCAGGGCATCTTCCTCTCCATTGGCGTAACGCAAACAAATACCCATCATTTTTCCGTAGTACTCCTCATACAAAGCTTGCTGTGCCCAGCGTTCATTCCGGACACAAGCCTGAATTAAGTCGTCTTCTTCATAGTGGGCAGGCCATGCTATTTCCATAGACCATAAAAATTTATCCAAGCTACGAAGATTATTCCAGACTGCCAATAGTCAAGCTCAATTGGTCATAAATTCGACAATTGGAAAACGTATGGAGAAGGGAGAGCGCTGCTTTTGACAATGTAATTCTTAAGTCATAGATTGCGGTTTATGCACTTTGGCTATTGAGTTACAGGCCCCTTTATCAATCCTTGTTTTTGTAGAAGTAAAGAATTTTTATTATTGTAGATTAAGGATATTCAATAAATTTCATTAAATTTGAGGATTACAATCTTTAAATTTAGTAAAAATGATTGAACGGACTTTGCGCAAATTAATTGAGCAACGTTGGGATAGTGGAAAAGCCATCATTATTTTAGGCCCTCGACAAGTAGGTAAAACAACTTTGTTGCGCGAAATCTGCAAGGAAAAGGGGGATTTTCTTTTCTTAAATGCGGATGAAAATGAAGTAGTCGTATTGCTTGAGCATACCAATGAACTGCGCTTGAGGCAACTCATCGGAAACAATAAGATTGTGTTTATTGATGAAGCTCAACGCATTCCTAATGTCGGATTGACCTTGAAGATCATTACGGATCAAATTCCGGAAGTTCGCTTACTCGTAAGTGGTTCATCTTCATTAGATTTGGCAAGCGAAATCAACGAGCCTTTAACCGGAAGAAAATGGGAGTTTAAGATGTTTCCAATTTCCTGGGCAGAATTGGTCAAACATTATGGGCTGCTGGATGCTCGAAAACAACTGGAACAGCGGCTTATTTTTGGAATGTACCCTGATGTAATTACATCCCTTGGAGATGAACGTGAGGTGTTGGGCCAACTGAGCGGGAGTTATTTGTACCGGGATGTGTTGCAGTACGGAAACATTCGCAAACCTGATTTACTAGACAAGTTGCTGACCGCTTTGGCTTTACAGTTGGGTTCTGAAGTGTCCTACAATGAATTGGCTCAATTGCTGCAAATTGACAGAAATACAGTAGAGCATTACATTGGTTTGCTTGAAAAATCATATATCGTTTTTCGCCTGTCTCCTTTGAGTCGCAACCTGCGCAATGAAATCAATACGTCACGGAAAGTTTATTTCTACGACAATGGAATTCGCAATGCGGTACTTGCAGATTTTAAACCGCTTGCATTGCGCAACGATACTGGTGCTCTTTGGGAAAATTTTCTCATCAGCGAACGACAAAAAAAGTTGCAATACCAACGCTCTTGGGCTAAAACTTACTTTTGGCGGACTTACCAGCAACAAGAAATCGATTACGTTGAAGAACAAGACGGTATATTTTCCGCATGGGAAATGAAATGGAACCCCAAAGCAAAATCCAAATTTCCGAACTCATTTATAGAATCATACCGCCCAGCCCAAATGGAAATTGTAAACCGAGACAATTTTGAATCGTTTTTGGCCGGGGATGGTGATTTGTAGCATATTTCCCTCTGCACTGTTTTATTGGTGCATTCCACTCGCTTATTGTCATGGTACAAGCGAGCGAAATGCCCCCAGTTTCCTAAAAACCTATATCACTGGCGTATCCAACATCGCCAATGAGTCGGCAATCTCGGCATTCGTCACCTCGTGCTTCACCAGGCGGTTGTTGAAGAAATCGTCATAGGCCTGTAGGTCAAAGTGACCATGACCGCAGAGGTTGAACAGAATCGTGCGCGACTTGCCTTCTTCTTTGGCCGCCTGCGCTTCCGCAAATACGGTAGCCAGCGCATGATTTGCCTCTGGCGCAGGAATAATGCCCTCCGCTTTGGCAAAAAGCACGCCCGCTTCGAAACATTCCAACTGATCATGCGAGCGGGCTTCGATCAATTTGTCTTTCAGCAATTGGCTCACGATTACTCCAGCACCATGGTAGCGCAAACCACCTGCGTGAATCGGAGCAGGTATGAAGTTGTGGCCCAGGGTGTACATGGGCAGCAAGGGCGTCATGCCGATGGTATCCCCAAAGTCGTAACGAAATACGCCACGGGTCAATTTGGGGCAAGAAGAAGGTTCGCTGGCAATGCAACGGATGTTTTTGCCCTCTTCCAGGTTCAGGCGCAGAAAAGGGAAGGCAATGCCTGCAAAATTGGAGCCGCCACCGAAAGGAGCTACCACCACATCGGGCATGTCTCCGGCTTTTTTCATTTGCTCAACCGCCTCCAGGCCAATGATGGTTTGGTGCGTCAAAACGTGATTGAGTACGCTACCAAGGGCATATTTGGTGTTTTCGTCCATCGCAGCCCGTTCCACTGCTTCAGAGATTGCGATGCCCAAACTACCTGGTGAATTGGGATCTTGAGCCAAAATCTGGCGTCCAGCCTGGGTATGGTCGGTAGGAGAGGAGTATACTTTGGCCCCCCAGGTATTCATCATCATTTTGCGGTAGGGCTTGCCATCGTAGCTCACCTTTACCATGTATACTTCACACTCGATGCCGAAGTGGTTGCAGGCAAAAGAAAGTGCACTGCCCCATTGTCCAGCTCCAGTCTCGGTGGTGATCCGCTTTACGCCTTCCATCTTGTTGTAGTAGGCTTGCGCTACCGCAGTATTGGGTTTGTGGGAGCCGGCAGGGCTCACGCCTTCGTATTTGTAGTAGATCCTGGCGGGGGTATCCAGCGCTTTTTCCAAAGCATAAGCCCGGTAAAGCGGGGTTGGACGCCATAGGGTGTAAATATCGCGAACTGCATCCGGGATTTGGATCCATTTTTCAGCACTAACCTCTTGTTTGATCAGCTCCATCGGGAAGAGCGGCGCCAATGCCTCCGGGCCGATTGGTTCTCTGGTGCCAGGATGTAAAGGTGGCAACGGCTTATTCGGCATGTCGGCCACAATGTTGTACCACTTGTCTGGGATTTCTTGTTCAGTCAATAAAAATTTGCGATTTTGCATGAATCTGGTTTTTAAATTTTGAAAAAGCCCCGGAAAATAAAGATTAATTCCTTATTTCTAATCGAAGAGGCTTTCTTTTTTTGTTTGCCAGGCCTCGCCAACTTTTCCAAAGTAAATTCTGTTTTCTTCAAGACTTTGAAAAAAAGTAACTTAGCGTGTCACTTCGACTGTAAAGAATTTTCAACCTCAAAAATACCACTATGGACAAGGATCAACTGAAAGAGCAGCTGAATGCTGCCAAAGACAAAGCTCAGGAAAAACTGGCTCAATTGACAGAAATGGCCAAAGAAGCCGCAGCTGAAGCCAAAGAAGAAATCCAGGAGCAAATTGAGTTTTTGAAAGGTGCAACCAGCAACCTTGGCGAGAAACTCGAAGAACTGGGTGCTGAAGCCAGCGAAGAGTTTGGCGAACTGAAAGAGAAAGCCCTGAGCGGCATCAATGCCTTGAAAGATCGTTTTAAGGATTGGTTTTAATTTTAGTACCTCGGTTTCGTACAGCACGGGTTACCGAGCGAAGTCGAGGTACACCACTTTTCAACTTTTACCAGTGATTACATACCACCGTTTTGTATTGGACAATGGTTTGCGGGTGTTGGTACATGAGGATCCCAGTACGCCAATGGCGGCAGTCAATGTATTGTACAATGTAGGCTCGCGCGACGAGCAACCCCACAAAACCGGATTTGCCCACCTCTTCGAACACCTCATGTTTGGAGGATCGGCCAATATTCCCGACTTTGACGACCCGCTTCAATTGGCGGGCGGCGACAATAACGCGTTCACCAACAACGACTTCACCAATTTCTATGAGGTCCTCCCAGCTCAAAACCTGGAAGTGGCCTTTTGGTTGGAATCGGATCGCATGCTCAGTCTCAATTTTGACCCACAAGTACTCGAAGTACAACGTAAAGTGGTTGTAGAGGAATTCAAGGAAACTTGCCTCAACCAACCGTATGGCGATATGTGGCACCACCTATCCGAAATGGCTTATGAAACCCACCCTTACCGTTGGCCGGTAATTGGGCTGGTGCCGGAGCACGTAGAGAGTGCCACCATGGACGATGTGCAGGATTTTTACTTCCACCATTACCGCCCCAACAATGCGGTACTGGCCGTATGTGGCAACGTCAAATTGAGTCAGGTCAAAAAACTGGCCAAAAAGTGGTTTGCAGATATTCCAGATGGAGACATTCCAGCTCGCGACATTTCCCGCGAGTCGCCTCAATTGCACATGAAAGAAAAAATTCAGGAAACCAATGTGCCCTTGGATGCTCTTTACCTGGCGTTCCATTGCTGCGATCGGATACACCCTGATTTTTACATCACCGATTTGTTGTCGGATGTACTGAGCAATGGCCCTTCTTCTCGCTTGTACCGTAGGTTGTTGAAGGAAAAACAATTGTTTTCCCAAATCGATGCCTACATCACCGGAACCCTGGATCCGGGTTTGTTCATCATCGAAGGCAGACCTTCCGATGGCGTAAGTCTGGAGGATGCAGAAGCAGCCATTTTGGAAGAGCTACAATTGCTGCTTGATGAGCACCTGGATGAAGACGAACTGCAAAAGTGTAAGAATCGCGCGGAAAGTGCCCTGGTTTTTTCAGAATTGAGCGCCCTGGGCAAAGCGATGAACCTGGCTTTCTTTGAGCTACTGGGCGATGCGGATCTCATCAACCGCGAACCCGAACTCTACGCCCAAATCACTGCGGAAGACATGCACCGGGTAGCCAAGCAATTGTTCAGAAAAGAAAATTGTACCAAACTCTACTATAAGGCGATACCTGGCGCCGCCGCAATGGCTGGCTTTTCAGGTGGGATGGACGATGACGACGACGATGATGATGATTATTAAAGGTTGCGGTTACTAGTGACGGTCACTGAGCGAAGTCGAAGTGCCTGTCATTAGTAACCGCAACCTTTAATAATCTAGCGGTTCAACACCTCTGCCAATTTCGCTTCCAAAGATGGTCCACGCAAATCCGTGGCAACGATTTTGCCCTGAGGATCAATCAGGAATGTTTTGGGGATGCCTTGCACCTCGTACATTTGAGCCACTTCATTTGACCAGCCTTTCAAGTCGCTGACGTGTTTCCAGGTCAACTTATCGTCCTGAATGGCTTTCAGCCAGCGTTCTTTGGCTTCATCCAGACTTACACTCAGGATCTCAAACCCTTTGGCTTTGTACTTGTCGTACATCATCACCACATTGGGGTTTTCGCGCCGACAAGGGCCACACCAGCTTGCCCAGAAATCGATCAATACATATTTGCCACGCAAATCGCTCAATTTGATGTTTTTACCATCAGGAGTAGCCTGAGAAAAATCAGGTGCAACTGCACCTACCATCAGGCGCATAGCGCGATCCAGCTCTGCCTTAATTGAAGCAGCAGCCTGGGGGTTTTTAGCGCCAAAAGTTTTGACAAAAGATTGAGCGTACTCAGCATAGGCTGGATGCTTGCGCTCTTGTAAGCCAGTCATGATGCCCGCCAATGACAACTGTTGCGCTTCGCTGCCACTCGGAAACTTGCCCATCATGTTGTTGAGGTACATTTTGACTTCATCAATCGGCAAGCCTACCCCGGCCAAGGTTTGGGCGTAAGAGCGGAAATTTTCATAGACCCAGGGCATGCCATTGTAACCCGCATCGGTGAAATCCACAAAGTGGAAAAACTCGTTGGCAAAATATTCCAGTTCGCCGGGGTAGCCTTTGGCGTTGTTGGGATAAGAAACGTAGGTATTGATGGCGGCTACGCGGCCAAAAACCGGGCTGACTTTTTTCAAAGAATCCAGAAAAGCTACTTTTTTATCATCTACCGCTTTCAATTCTGCATTGGCGGCACTCTTGGCGGCTTCACCCTGAGCGGAGGCCCATTTGCGCAGCGCCATGCCGTGCTGGGTATTGTGGGCGTTGATGCGGGCTTTTACCTTTTCGTAATCCTGATTGATTTTTGAATTGGCAATTTGGGTCTGGCGGATGTTTCCACAATCTCCGGTTATGGTCACTCCGGTTTCGCTACCCAACAAGATGGGGCGCTGATTATTGGCAAATGAACCGACATAATAAAATTTCGGCTCACTTTTGGGTAGACTGAAATTGTACTCATTCGCGTTAGTAGCCATAACCCGTTGTACTTCGCGGAAAGTTACCCCGTCGAACGCAAACAAGGCCATTGAACCCTGGCAACCCGTAACCACGCACTTGACGCTGATTTTTTCTTGAGCTTGTGCTGCAAAACTTGCTACCAGCAAGCTGAGCATCAAAAAAATGTACTTCAAAGATTTCATCACTTAAATTTGATGTAAAATTAATCGTAAACACTTATACAAGGTCTTAATGAATGTTTAAAGTTTTGGCACTGATGCGAATATTCTTGCTTTTATGTTGTGTCTGCGACGTAAGCCAAACCCTTTTCGCCCAAAAAAATCTGAATATTCTCAGTTCCTCCACCTTGCCTACTGGAATAAATGCTGCTTCGTACACCTACACCGATAGCCTCTCGCTCCACAACAGTCTGTTGCGTTTGGTCAGCGATTTACACCAAAGGGCATATCTGGAAGCTTCGGTAGACAGCACTGCGCTGCGCGATTCGATCCTGCAAGTCTGGTTGCACCTGGGGCCTGCTTACCATTGGGGCAATTTGAAACTGGAGGGCATCCCCTCTGAATGGACTCAGGGAGCAAATGCCATTTTGCGCAGCAAAAAGTCGGTGATAGACTTGAATAAATTGGAATCCGTCAAAAAAGAGCTGGTTCAACAAGCAGCAAATGCGGGTTATCCGTTTGCGCAGGTTCGTTTGGATAGTGTAGTGGCTACGCCCGGAATTTTGGAAGGCGTGTTGCGATTGGAAAAAGGAAATTTGTACCGATTCGACACCTTGCTTTTGCGCGGAGATGCCCACATTGCTCCAGCTTATCTCCGCAAGTACCTGGGCTTGCAAAACAAGCAGTTGTACGACCAATCAAAAGTGAGTCGAATTCGCGAACGCATTCAGGAATTGCCTTTTTTGCAAATGAAATCAGCCCCTGAGGTTGAGTTTATTGGTTCAAGAGCACTGGTTGTGCTGGAGTTGCAGCGCCAAAAAGCAAGTCGCTTTGATTTTATCATTGGGGTTTTGCCCAATAGCCAACAGTCTAAAAAACTACTGGTCACTGGTTCGTTTGAGGGAGAGTTGCAAAATCAATTTGGCCTAGGAGAGCGGCTTTACGTGCGTTTTGAGCAGTTGCGGGCTTCCAGTCCACGTTTGGATTTGCAATTCAATTATCCTTTTGTGGCCAATTTGCCCATTGGTGCTGATTTCAAGCTGCATTTGTACCGGCGGGATACTGCCTTTTTGGATCTGGATCTGGATTTGGGCCTACAATACCTGTTGGAAGGAGGCAATTACCTGAAAGTTTTTTGGAACCAGCGGAGTTCGCGCCTTTTGCAATTAGATGAAAGTCAATTGCTAAAAAGCAAGGCATTGCCTGCTACCCTGGATGTATCGTTTGCCTCGTTTGGATTGGAATTGCGACAGCAAAAACTGGATTACCGACTCAATCCACGTCGTGGTTGGGCCTTGCTGGGGCGGGGTGGGGCTGGTACCAAGCGGATTCTGCCCAATAACCGCATCGCGGAGCTGGGGTTGGCTGAACTGTATGACACCCTGCAATTGCGCATTTTTCAATACCGTCTGCTGAGCGAGACTGAAACGTATTTGCCACTGGGCAAACACAGCACCCTCAAACTCAAAGCAAGTACAGGCTGGACCATCGCGAACCAACCCATTTTGCAAAACGAGCAGTTTCGCATCGGAGGCAACCGGCTTTTGCGGGGATTCAATGAGGAAATCGTTTTTGCTACGAATTATGCGGTTGGTTCCATGGAATACCGCTTGCTGCTGAACCGCAACTCGTTTTTGTATTCTTTCCTGGATTACGCCTGGATTGCCAACCACACCACCACCGTGCAGGAAGATTATCGAGCTTATGGTTTTGGTGCAGGAATTACTTTTGAAACCAAGGCAGGTTTGTTTGGACTGAGTTTGGCTTTTGGTACACGGACGGGTACTGCGCTTGATTTTGCAGGGCCGAAGGTGCATTTTGGGTATGTGAGCTTGTTTTAAGTAAAGCAGAAAAATTAGCTTCCCGATTTTGGCTTTTGAATAGGAAGCCGAACGGTTCATTTCAAGTGAGCTTCCTATTCACAAGCCTCTAAAAAAATCGGGAAGTTATTTTTTGCGTCAAACCAAGCAGAAAAATTAGCTTCCCGATTTTGGCTTTTGAATAGGAAGCCGAACGGTTCATTTCAAGTGAGCTTCCTATTCACAAGCCTCTAAAAAAATCGGGAAGTTATTTTTTGCGTCATACTAAATGGAATATTTCGTTTGGAACACTCTATTTTCTTGCAAGACATATTCTCACTTCTCACATTTCCGCGTATTTTGCCGCTTACACCTACACAACAGTACAAAAGACCATGAGTAAACCATTGACGTCGAAAATCCTCAACTCTACCGTAATTGTAGCCGGTCTGGGTTATTTTGTGGACATCTACGATTTGCAGCTGTTCAACATCATCGGCAAAGAAAGCATCCAGAGTCCGGTGGGACTGAACGTATCTAATCCGGATCAGGTAGCCAGTTTGTTTGACAACAACCTCTTTTACTGGCAAATGGCCGGCATGTTGGTAGGCGGCTTGTTTTGGGGCGTTTACGGCGACCGTCGTGGGCGCAAATCCATTTTGTTTGGCTCTATTTTGATGTATTCGGTGGCCAATTTGTTGAATGCATTTGTGACCACTGTTGAGCAATATCAAGCGGTACGTTTCCTGGCTGGATTGGGTTTAGCCGGAGAATTGGGAGCTGCCATTACCTTGGTATCCGAAATCATGACCAAGGAAAACCGGGGCTGGGGTACCGCCATCATTGTTACACTTGGCGCATTGGGTGCAGTAGTAGCCGCTTTGATTGCCAATTTCAAAATTGCCCTATTTGGACTGGAAGCCTGGCAAACGGCTTATATTCTAGGTGGCGTATTGGGCTTGCTCTTGCTGTTGTTGCGTTTCGGCACTTTTGAGTCTGGCATGTTTGAGCAGTTGGAAAAGAAAACATCCCGAGGTAATTTCTTTATCCTTTTCCAAGAACGCGAGCGTTTTATCAAGTACCTGCATTGCATTAGCATTGGTTTGCCGGTTTGGTTCGTACTGGGTACCTTGGTCAAACGCGCGCCTGGTTATGCCGAGCACATTGGCACGAGCACCCCGGTAAGCGTGGCTACTGCAGTAATGATGGCCTATTTGGGGCTTTCCATTGGGGATTTGATCAGTGGCTTTTTGAGTCAGGTTTTGCGCAGCCGCCGCAAGGTAGTGTTGCTTTACCTGGGCTTGTCTTTGTTGACTACGCTGGTTTATGTGTTTATTCAAAACCTGTCGGTATATGGCTTTTATGTCCTGATTTTCATTCTGGGCATTAGTACGGGGTATTGGGCCTTGTTTGTGACCATTGCATCCGAACAATTCGGTACCAATATTCGAGCTACCGCTACCACTACGGTTCCCAACTTCGTGCGGGGATCGGTAATTCCCATTGGCTTGAGCTTTTCCTATTTGATGGGAGCAACTGCTTCATTGACCACTTCCACCTTGATTATTGGAGGGGTGTGCTTTGGTTTGGCTGCGTTTTCCATTTTGAGTTTGCCGGAGACCTTTGGAAAGAGTTTGGATTATCTGGAGTAATAGACTTTCTGTTCAGAAAGGCTAAGTTGCTAAACATAAAAAATTGTGCCCGGAATCTACCTCCACATCCCCTTTTGCAAGCAAGCCTGCCACTATTGCAACTTTCATTTCAGCACTTCGCTGAATCAGAAAGAAGCAATGGTGGAAGCCATAGTGCGAGAGCTGGAGCTTCAAAAGGATTATTTAAAAGGTGCTTCCCTGAGCAGCATTTATTTTGGCGGAGGCACGCCCTCTTTGTTGAGCGGAGCGGAGCTAGAATACATCTTTTCCAAAATCTACCAATTGCATCCAGTAAACGCTGATGCAGAAATCACGCTGGAGGCCAACCCCGATGATCTGGATGAGGCCAAATTGCAGGCATTGCGGGACACTCCCGTAAACAGATTGAGCATTGGCATACAGTCTTTTGCAGAGGAGGATTTGCGGTTTATGAATCGGTCCCACAATGCTACGGAAGCTCGGGCTTGTATTGAAAATGCCCTAAAACATGGCTTTGAAAACCTGACCCTCGATTTAATTTATGGTTCTCCTACCACCAGTCATGCGCAGTGGAAAACCAATCTGGAGACCGTTTTTCAATACCCCATTCCTCACTTATCCGCTTATTGCCTGACGGTAGAAGCCAAAACTGCGCTGGATCATTTTGTACGCAAAGGATTGGCTGCACCTGTTGACGAAGAGCACGCCAATGCGCAGTTTCAATACCTCATGGACGCTACCCGCGAGCGGGGTTATGAGCATTATGAGATTTCCAATTTTGCAAAACCGGGCTGGCATGCGCGCCACAATTCAAGTTATTGGCAAGGCGAGCCTTACTTGGGCATCGGCCCCTCGGCACACTCTTTCGATGGTACATCCCGGCAATGGAATGTAGCGAACAATGCCAAATACCTGAAAATATTGGGTGAAACTGACGCTCAAGTTTTGGAACAGGCCGACTTGTTTGAACGTGAAATCTTGAGTCCGGCTACCCGTTACAATGAATACGTGATGACCGGATTGCGCACCATCTGGGGTTGCCAACTTGAAAAGATTGACCCTGCTTTTCGGGCGTTTTTTTTAGAAAATGTACAACCATTTCTGGATAAGGGACTGGTTTACAAAGATTCCCATTCCTATCGGTTAAGCGAGGCCGGAAAATTTATGGCCGATTACATTGCGGCAGAGCTGTTTTCAGTTGATGAATGACTGTAGAAAATGTATGTTTTTGATTGTCAGCACTAAAAATCATTGATGTTGTTGATATTCGGCATTTATATGCACACCTGAAAGCGGCTAGCTTTGATTAAAACCATCAGTCATGACAGCATTTAGCCGCACCTTGGTAGCCATGGACTTGAGCGTAATGGATCCAAAATTGTTGGAATGGGTGGGTGTTATTGATGCAAAATTTGGCCTTCAGAAAGTTTATTTTTTGCATGTAATGCCTGATTTCAACACACCAAAAAACGTTGATATTGAATTTCATACACTGTTTTCGACGGATTATCCTGCCGATGAAAAAGTGAGGGATCGCCTCGCCGAGGACGTAGAGAAGATACTGGGTAAGCACGCAGGCCTGGATATTGCCATCGAAGTGCGAGAAGGTAAGCCCTACCAAAAGGTTGTTCACCTGAGTGAAGCCAAGGAGGTCCAATTGTTGGTCATTGGCCGAAAAAAGAAGAGTGAAGGCAGTGGCATTAGCGCCCGAAGAATTGCCCGCACGGCCAAGTGCAACGTTATGGTCATCCCTGAAAACAGTCAAATTGGGCTCAAACATATTCTGGTTCCCGTCGATTTTTCTGAATTATCGGCCAAAGCGTTGCGTACCGCCCTGGATATTGCTGGCCGTTGCCCGGATGTAAAAATCACCGCCTTGTATGTAATGGATTTACCTCCTTCCAATTATTTTGACAAACCATATGCCAATTCTGGGTTGCAAAAAATGCTGCGCGATGCTGCACATGAAACGTTTAGCAAGTTCCTGACGGAATTTGGTGACAAGGCTCCCTTTGCTTTGGAGGAAGACATTATCGACAATACTTTGAACAATACTGCTCGCCACATCACCAATTTTGCTTTATTGAATGGCATTGATCTGATCATCATGGGGGCACAAGGCCATAGTAACTGGGAAAATCTGTGGTTTGGAAGTGTAACCGAAAAGGTGGTGGAGACGGCAATTAGCCCGGTTTTGGTAATTAGGGGAAGCTAAGCATTCGGAGGAAATGACAATTTCTGTCCAATCTAATCTGTCTTTGTCCTTGTCACTTATCAATGTATAGTGTAGCTTTGACATTTATTTTGTCAAACGATCATACCTTATGTCCAATCAACAGCAAAATGACGAGTTGCGTCAGCGACTCCAAAACTGGCCAACTCTTTTTCAAAAATACGCGCAAGCCAGTACTCAAAAAGCAGTATTTCAAATGATCAATACCTTTTTGCCTTATATCGGCTTGTGGGCTTTGATGTATTGGAGCACTTATTACTCCTGGTGGATCACTTTCGGTTTGGCGGCCATCAACGCTTTGTTTTTGGTGCGCATTTTTATTATTCAACACGATTGCGGCCACCGTTCGTTTTTACAAAATCAGCTCGCAAACAAAATTATTGGTTGGGTTTGTAGCTTCTTTAGCACCATTCCGTATTCTTACTGGGCTGGTGTGCACAACTATCACCACGGCCACAGTGGGCAACTTGAAATTGAAACCCGCGATATCGGCGATCTAAAAGTAATGACCGTAAATGAATTTCGGGAAGCCACACCTTGGCAGCGTTTTGGGTACCGCATTTACCGCATGCCCATCGTTACGTTTGTGATTGCTCCGATCATTTACCTCGGTTTTTACAACCGCATTCCGTTGGTAAACCTGAGTGGCTGGAAAAAAATACACACCCAATTGCACCTCAACAACCTGGCTATGTTGGCTTTCTATCTGTTGTTGGGTTGGCTATTGGGTTGGCAGCGCTTCCTTTTTATTCAGTTGAGTATTGTATTCTTGTTTGGCATCATTGCCATGTGGTTCTTTTATGTACAACACCAACATGAAGAGGCTTACAAAGAGTGGAAAGACAAATGGGAATATGTACTTTCTGCTGTAAAAGGCAGCACCTACTACAAATTGCCCAGAATTATGCAATGGCTGACTGGCAACATTGGCTTTCACCACATCCACCACCTGAATTCGAAAATTCCGAATTATAACCTGGAGCGTTGCGCCAAGGACAATGCTTTTCTGGATCAATACATCACAACGGTGACTTTCTGGGAGAGCTTGAAGCTGATGCACAACAAACTTTGGTGCGAGGAAAAGAAAAGGATGATTACCTTCATCGAGTTTTACCACCGCGAGTATGTGCGTGGCTTGCAAATGCAGCAGGCATAAGCCAGCAAAAGTTTAAAAAAAAAGCCGATGTATTTCTAACGCGTTAGAAATACATCGGCTTTTTTTTGGGTACAATTTACTTCACTGCATAAACTGCGGCACCTACAATACCCGCATTGTTCCGCAATTTAGCTGGACGAACCGGAGTGCTGACTTTGAGCAAATGCCCAAAATCGGAAAACTCCTTGCTAACTCCACCGCCCAGAATGAACAAATCTGGGGTGAGTAGTCGCTCCAAATGGCGCAAATATTCACTGAATCGGCTGGCCCATTCTTCCCAGCCCAGTTTTTCTTCTTCCCGAATGCGATTGGAGCAGTAGTGCTCTGCAATGCGGCCATGCAAATAAAGATGGCCAAATTCTGTATTGGGTACCAGTGTCCCGTCCACAAATTGAGCAGTGCCCAAGCCGGTACCTATCGTGATCAGCAGGACTACGCCTTCCTGATTTTTGCCTTCTCCAAAAGTCAATTCCGCCAAACCAGCAGCGTCTGCATCATTCAGCGCTTTTACCGGATTGCCGCAGGCTGCGCTGAATTCTTGTTCGATGTTGTGTCCAATCCAGCTTTTGTCGATGTTGGCAGCAGATTTTGCTACGCCGTGCTGAACAATAGCCGGAAAACCGCAACCGATCGGGCCTTGGTAATCAAGTTTTTTGATCAAGCCTTTAAAAGCTTCGGCAATGGTGCTAGGACTGGCAGGTGCCGGCGTTTCTACTCTGACTCGATTGCCGACAATTGCTCCCGTTTCAATATCGACCAAAGCGCCTTTGATTCCTGATCCTCCGACATCTACGCCGAGTATGTGTTGAGCCATTTTTTTTAGTTCGAAAGACTTTTAGGCTCATAGGGGCAGGTCTTTCATCCTTAATACCCCAAAACCCTAAAACCCTAAATTATTTAATCACTTTTATTTTCATTTTGACATCGCTGCTTGGGCGATCGCCTGGCAGGGTGGGTTGAGCAGTAATTTTATCAATCACCTCCAAACCCTGGATCACTTGCCCAAAAACGGTGTATTCCCGATCCAAAAACGGTGTACCCCCTGCTTTCAGGTAAGCATCACGTTGGGTTTTGCTGTACCGAAAATTGCGACCACCTTCGGTTTGGTTCAATTGTCCGTCGGTCACCGGACTACCGTGAACGATGTAGAACTGAGAACCCGAAGAACGTTTTTGAGGATTGTTGGTACGTGCAGCAGCCAATGCTCCTTTGATGTGTACCAAAGAATCCACAAATTCGGCATCGATGGTGTAGTCTGGGCCACCCATGCCCAATTGCTGTCCGGGTTTGGCATTTTTGGAGTTGGGATCTCCACCCTGGATCATAAAGCCATCGATTACGCGGTGAAACAAAGTTCCATCATAATAGCCTTGTTCGGCAAGTTTGAGGAAGTTGTCGCGGTGCTTTGGAGTACCATCCGATAGGCGCACCAGCATATTGCCGTAGTCGGTTTCAATCAGCACCAAACAAACCTTTGGTGCTTTGATCGAGATTTTGTCTTCGTACGTTTTTGATTTATTGCCCGTTTTGGCGGTCAACTTCACGGCATAAGTTCCTGAGGCATAAAAAGTATGCTTTGGGGAAGGTTCATCAGAAGCGTTGCCGTCTCCAAAATCCCAGTGGTAACTTTCCGCTGGTTTGGGAGAAGTGTTTTTGAATTCAACAGGAGACGGAGCTTCGCCAGCTCCGTTGTAGGTATAAGAAGGTTTAGGCAGTGCGCAAGCACTCATGGCTGCCATCAGGAGCAGCAACGCGTAGTTAAAACAATGGTTAGACTTCATATCAACGACTTGCGATTATTCCAATCCACCATTTTCGGCTTCTATTTCGCGAAAATATTGGATCACTTTGATTTTTAAAAATTCTTCCTGTGCTTCCACACCTTTGGTCTCGATGGGTAAAACGGCATCGTAATGCGGCCATCCATCGGCGTCTCGACCCACAAAGCGATAATACCCATCGTAACTCAACAGGCGACAAATCGCGATGTGCATCAAATCCTGCTTTTCCTCTTTGGTGTATTCTTTTTTCCAACGCCCCAATTCCTGAATGCCGATAAGGAACAAAACGCCATTCAAATCAGGCAAGGCGTCTTTGCCAAAGGTTTTTTGCACCAGGTGCCTCACGCGCAACCACTCAAAATCCAATTCCCAGATGTCCATTTTTGTTGTTTTCAGCGCCGCAAAGGTAAAAGATTTTCCTCACTCTTCACGGATCACGGTAGGAATTTGACGTGCCCTTAAAGCTGGAGGAATGGAGGCAAGCCCCCCGATGAATAACACCGTAAGACACACTACCACAAAATCAACCAGACGGATGCTGACCGGGTATGAATCTACTGCAAAGGTGCCGGGCATGGATACGATGCCAAATTGCTTTTGCAGAAAATAAATCGCCAATGCCAACACAAAGCCCAATCCGACTCCCAAACCTGTTAGTAAAAACCCTTCAACCAGGAATATGTTGCGAATGGTATTGTCGCGGGCACCCATGGATTTGAGGATGGAGATGTCTTTCTTTTTTTCGAGTACAATCATCCACAAAGCACCGATCATGTTGAAGGCCACCATCAAAAGCATGAGGCTGACGATGGCAAAACTCATCCATTTTTCCAAATGCATCAGTTTCATAAATGCTTCTTGCTGATGGTAGCGGTCTTTGATCGAGAATTTTGGGCCAAGTATCCCGGAAATAGCTTGCACCACGGTAGCAGGATTTACCCCCTCTTTCAGTTTTACCTCCAGGGAACTGACAGCATCCGGCATATTGAGCAGTGCTCGGGCAAACTCAAGGCTGGTAATAACATACTGCCCGTTGTACTCTTGCTGCACCACAAACGTTCCGGAGGGATAGACAATGCCTCTGCGAAATTGTTGATCGAGCGCTCCTACTTCTTTGCGTTTGGGCATGTACACCACCAATGGAGAAATGAAATCATCGATATTGATAGCCAACTGATTGCGCATTTCCATGCTGACAACAGCCATGTCGATTTGGCCGTCGCGAAGTTGGAATTTGCCTTCGCGTACCGTGGAATCCAGCGCAGTAACTTTTATGAATGTATCGTCAACCCCTTTGAGGGTGCCAAAATCTTGTTTGCCATCGTATTCAAAAAAAGCAACCTCTTCCAGGCTTTGGGAGACAAAAGCAACGCCGGGAATTTTTTGCAGTTTTTCCATCACCCCATCGGCAATGGTGAAGCTTTTGCCTTGGGTAGGGGTGATCTTGATGTCTGGATTAAAACTGCTGTACAACGAATCGATTACTTCCTCAAAACCATTGAACACCGAAAGGATCAATACCAATGCCGCTGCGCCCACTGCTAGTCCAAACACGGCTATGCCCGTGATGAGGTTGATGATGTTGGTTGATTTTTTGGCAAAAAGATACCGCCGGGCTACCCGCCAAATCAATCCCTGATTGTGAATGCTTAAAGAAAAGGGCATGTGAACTGCAAATTAGAACACCAAAGGTAATAAAATTAGGGGTAAAGATACAGCGGCAGACTAGGCGATCATTTTACTCCTCTAAAACTTTCGCAGCCTCGCAAAGTTCTGCATAAAACTCCTCCCCATACTTCCGAATCAATGGTTCTTTCAGAAAAACGTATACCGGTACTTTTTCTTTTCTACCCAGGGTACAAGCCGCAGAACAAATATCCCATTGATCGTAATTGATGGCTTCAAAACCGGGCACATCTGCTTTGATCCGAATGGGGTAAAGATGACAGGAAATGGGCTTGGGAAAATCGATTACCCCAGCACGATGAGCCACTTCGATGCCACACTTGGCAATGCCAAAATGATCGTAAGTAAGATAGGCACAAGCGGCATGATCAATCAATGGTGTACCGTAGCCCCCCATTTCTTCAAAATAAACGTACTTGCCTTGTGCTTCGATGGCCGCTCGGCCATCGCTGGTTAAAAAATCTTTGATAGAATCGTAAATCTCGTCAAGAATGGGCAATTCAGCTTTTTCCAAAGGCGCACCAAAATCTCCCTCCCAACAACAGGCACCTTTGCAAGCATCCAGATTGCAGATGAAATGTTCCTGCACCACATCGTCACTGATCAATACATCGTTTACAATCAACATGGGTAAATCCTTTTTTGAACAACAAAACTAAAAAAGAAGCGAGAAGGAAATTCAGGTTGCCTTAAAAAACCAAATTATTATTGCATTTTTACACAAACTCCGAAAAGGGTGCAAACCCTTCAAGACTTGATGCGTTTTCATTTTAACCCTGTTTAGGGTAAATTGTTGTACATCCGTCTCTAACATGAAGGGTTCTCTTGGCCTTATCCATGGTGGTTGAAAAAATAAATTACAGCAGTATGGTAAATCCCTGCCAAATAGTTTTCATTTGGCGGATTGAATGTAATATTTTTGCGCCCGGAATTACTTGCACAAAATATTTGTGTGGAATTTTAACCCCAAGAAACAAACGAATAACATTACTAACCATAACACTTACTTGAATGGATACCCTCAAGAAAAAATTCTACGAGAAATCCAGCGCACTAAAGGTCGAAATCAAATCCTTGCTCAAAGAGCACAGTGAATTGATGGTGGATGACGTAAACCTCGGTCAGATCTATGGTGGTGCCCGTGACATCAAAATGATGGTCTGGGAAACTTCTGAACTGGACTCAATGGAAGGTATCCGCTTTCGGAACATGTCGATTCCGGAGCTCAAAGAGAAACTACCCAAAGGCAAAGACGGTAAAGAACCACTGCCCGAAGCGCTTTTTTGGCTCATGCTGGTAGGAGAGGTCCCTACTCAGGCTGAAGCAGATTGGCTTACCGAAGAATGGCGCAAGCGCAGTGCTGTTCCGGCTCACGTTTTCACTACCCTGAATGCTTTGCCTGCCAATGCGCACGCAATGACCCAGTTTTCGATTGCCATCATGGCCATGCAGACTGAGAGCATTTTTGCTGCCAAGTACGACGAAGGCATGAGCAAAGATGAATACTGGGACGCGACCTACGAAGACACAATGAACCTCATTGCACGTTTGCCACAGGTAGCAGCGTATATTTATCGCCGTACGTATGCCGCTGGTCAACACATTGCTCCCAGTACTACCGAAGACTGGTCTGGCAACTATGCGCACATGCTGGGCTTTGAAAATGAAGACTTTAAAGCCTTGATGCGCTTGTATCTGACCATCCACGCAGATCACGAAGGAGGCAATGCCTCTGCACATACTACCCATTTGGTGGGTTCTACACTTAGTGATCCGTACCTGACTTTTGCAGCAGGGATGAACGCTTTGGCTGGACCACTCCACGGACTCGCAAACCAGGAAGTAATCAAGTGGATTTTTGACATGTTGGAAGAATTGGGTACCAATGCACCAACCAAAGAGCAAATTGCCAACTACGTGCATGCTACTTTGGCCAAAGGTCAAGTTGTACCCGGTTATGGTCATGCAGTATTGCGCCGCCCCGATCCACGTTTTATGGCTCAAATGGAGTTTGCCAAAGAATACATCAGCCATGACGATGTCGTCGAAGTGGTTTGGAAAGTGTTCGACGTGGTGCCAGACATTCTAAGTAGCCTAGGCAAAGCCAAAAATCCATGGCCCAACGTGGATGCACACTCTGGTGCATTGTTGGTGCACTATGGCCTCAAGGAATACGGTTACTACACGGTGCTGTTTGGCGTTTCTCGTGCCCTCGGTGTATTGGCTGCTTTGTGCTGGTCACGTGCGTTGGGTTTTCCTCTAGAACGTCCTAAATCTGTTACCACCGATTGGGTTCGTCAGTTTTTGGCAGCGCAGAAGGCTTAAGATTTCGAATACCAATAGGACCAAATTTATACACTCTAAAAACACAGGTATGAACTTTCCAGATAATTTGCGTTATACTTCTGATCACGAATGGATTCGCGTAGATGGCGATATCGCTTTTGTGGGCATTACCGACTTTGCCCAAAGTGAATTGGGTGACATCGTTTATGTTGAGGTAGAAACCATCAACAAACAATTGGCGGCCAATGACATTTTTGGCACAGTGGAAGCGGTAAAAACAGTTTCCGATTTGTTTTTGCCTGTTGATGGTATCGTATTGGAACTCAACGACAAACTCAGCGGTACGCCTGAATTGGTCAATTCAGATCCTTATGGCGAAGGATGGATCATTAAAGTAAGCATCAGTGATCCTGCTCAACTTGATGGATTGATGGATGCAACTGCGTATAAAAATAGCGTAGGGGCTTAGAAAATAGAAAGACACCAGGTGTAAATAACATTCTCCTGGTGTCTTTTCGTTTCAGAGACCAGCTATTTTCTTGGCCAACGACGCCATACGAAATATCCGACTACCCCAAGAAAGATCATGAATGGCCAGATGGAAACCAATCCGATGAAAAAATCTGCCAATCCGACCCATCCATTGCGCAGTGCTTTCAGCAACCGGTTTTCGGAAACGACTTTTTGTTCAGCCATTTTTTGATAAAACCGAATATCCAGTGTAGAATAATCCACCCGATTGGACAGGAAACGCAAGCGCCCTTCAATCGATTCAATCTCGGCGCGCAAGTCTCCAATTTGCTTTTCAATTTCCAGAATTTCCGAAATTTTGTTGGCCCGCTTAAGTAAGTCCTGGTAGCGCTGCTCTACCTGCTTTTTGGTTTTGAGTCGCGCTTCTGCATCTACAAATTCTTCGGTGACATCGGTAGCCTGGATGGTTTTGGTGTCAAAATGCTCCACCCCTTTGGAAATTGACGAAACCAATTGGTCGAAATTGCGAGAAGGGACTCGGATGGTGATGCTTTGAACAATCCGATCGTATTCGTTTTCTGTAAACTCATTGCTTAAATAACCAGTAGTGGCATCTGCAGCCTGACAGATGCGTTGGTAAGTCGACTTTAAGTTGGAGGTTTCAAATTTCAGCGTTCCCGTTTTGATCAGTTTGAGTTTGAAATTTGGCTCTACATTGGTTTTTTGAGCTTCACCAGGAGGAGGTGGAGGAGGTGTCGCTTCCGATTGTGGAGCTGAGGCGTCCTTTGCATTCGAGGTTTCATAATAATTGGCAGGAGCTTTATCGCAAGCACTTATGCAATAGGCAAAAAGCATCCACAACAGAAATATCGATTTGCGCATATTCAGGGTATTTTAGACCTGCTCATAACTATCCATGAAGATGCTAAAATAAACCAAAATGGCGTGTCAGTAGTAATATTAGTTTAGAGACGCGGTGATTCGCGTCTCTACAACAGTATTGTTCTTTGTTCTAGGGGGCTAATACGCCGCCGCATCAGGAGTACACAATAGGTCGTGAAGAATTTCCCTTGCCCGGTGCAATTGAGCTTTAACCGTACCAAGTGGTACGCACATTTCAGCAGCAATTTCAGCGTAGGTGCGGTTTTCAAAATAGCGCATTTCAACCATAACCTGATAACGTTCATTGAGTTGCGTAATCAGCATTCGGATCAAATCGCGTTTTTGAGAAGAGATCAGACATTCTTCCGGATTGAGCGCCTTGGCGCGGATGTTTTCCGAAAAACGGCCTTCAAAATCCTCACTGACTTGGGTGTCAATTGATAAGGTTTGGAGCCGGCGTTTGCGTTTGTGGTCAATGCAGTGATTGATCGCAATGCGCTGCAGCCAGGTGCCAAAAGCGTAATGTGGACGATACGTGCCGAGATTGCTAAATGCTTTCCCGAATGATTCAAGTGCGAGATCTTCTGCGTCAACCCTGTTGGGTACAATTCTTTGAATGGTGCGCAACAGATTGCTCTGGTGTCTTTCCATCAAAATGCTGTAAGCGCGTTGATTCCCATTTACCGCCAATTCAACCAAACTGTGATCGTCTTTGCCCCGGCGGCGGGCTTTGTGTGTTGCTAGTGTTTCCATGTTCGTGGGTTGCCGATTATCAAAACCGGCGCGAACACGATATAGTAGAAGAGATAAAGTACATCCAGAAAAAGTATCCAGGGCCAGAGTGAAAGGGATTTCAACCGGCTCAAAATAGGTCGACTTACCATTGCTACTACCGTGGCTCGCGCCAGGTAAAATGCCAATACTAAGCACCATTGATCTCCTGCAATACCCCAAGCCAATCCGGCGGAATAATGCAAAAAATGACTTGCCGCAAGCGCACCCAAACCTATTTTGTGAACGGGTTTGTAGCGCGAGCTGGTCGTCAAATGGCGCGTTTTTTGATGGTAGTAGCCTCCCCAAGTCGATTTGGGGATCGAAAAAACAAAACTTTTGGCGGCCAACATCACTGCTGTATTTCGTCCAGTCGCAGCAGCAGAGACGAACAAGTCGTCGTCGCCGGAAGCGATGTCCAAATGTGCGGAAAAACCGTTGTGCTGCTGGTAAATTGATTTTGTGTAAATCAAATTACGACCAACACCCATGTAAGGTAATCCTACAATTGAAAAGGAAAAATACTGAATAGCAGTGTAAATGGCCTCAAAGCGAATGAAGTGGTTGAGTAAACCTCTTCGAGATTCATATGGACTGTAACCTAGTCCGATAAAAACATCTTTTTCAATCACAGACTGCATTGAACGCATCCAAAGTGGGGTGGATGGGTAACAGTCTGCATCACTTAAAAGAAGCAAATCGTACTTTGCTGCTGCAATACCCACCTGCAAAGCAAATTTTTTGCCTGGTGGATGCGGCTCTTTAATCGTAACAGCGTGTAATATCGAATTATTTTTTTTAAACTCCAACAAAATTTTTTCACTATTATCACTCGAATTGTCGTTTACGACAATTACTTCAAAGGAAGGGTAGTCCTGGCTGAGGAAACGGTCAAGATATTTTTCAAAATTGTCCGCTTCGTTACATCCGCAGATGATTACAGATATAGGAGGAAGCTCCTCGTCAGGTGTTTTTGACAGGTTTGGACCATCAAGAGGATAGCAAGCCAGGCGAGAAAACAGCAACAACCAAAACAACAATTGTACCAAAGTTGCGCCCAGAAAAACAATTGCCAGAATTGTGGAGATCATTGGGCAATTATTGAATAAACTGTTGAAGTTGCTTTCCGATCGCTTTCCTTTCTGTACTCAACTTGTCTTTGAGTGGTTCTCCTTTGCTCATTTTGAAGTAGGATAAAGCGCCTTCGATGCGTCTTTTGTTTTTTAAGGAGACTATACCGGTGCCGATCATGGCAAGTAGGTAGAAGCAGCCTTCAGTCCAGGAACTAAAACTTCGGATTAAATTGTACACCAGCACATAATAAATAGGCATAGCCAGCAACCCTACCGACATTTCAACTGCTGATTTGTACCCTACGTGCAAATTGAGTTTCTGCACTACCCATCTACAAAGTGCCAAAACTGGCCAATGACTGATCCAGGCAAAACACCAAATCGGGGCAAGCAACCAAAAATAGAAAAGCTTTTGGCGCCTTTGAGTCGCCTCTATTTGAGCCAGATAAACCCCACCTGAACGCAATTGAGCAGAACGGAGTGCCTTGTCGTAAGCTTGTACCTGAGCTACAAATGCTGCGTGTTGATCGGCGTGCTCAATGGCAAAATTGCGCAAATGGGACAACAATGCTTTGCTGCGTTGAAAAAAATCGGGTAGGGGCAAAGGGGCATCGTCCCGCAGGATTTCCTCCAAAACATGCAGCAGTTGATCTTCTTCTTCGTCTTTGGTGTTGAGGAGCAAATCTTGCATGCGCTTTTCCAGGAGTGCGGTCAATCTGCGTACTGTTCCCTGTGGATCTGCGGCGTAGCCTTCGGCAAAATCTTTGAGGAATATGGGTTCTCCGGCTTGAATCAGCATCTCGCTGCCAAACTGGGTCTTGTCTCCAAAATAGGTGTACCCCAAAGGCAAGATGCGCAGCCCCAGCCGAAAATTTTGCTGGTCTTCCGCACTTAAACTAATGCGTGCTGTGCCAGTTTTGAGTGGCAATAAGTTGCGTTCCAGTTCATTGCCGCCATCAGGCGCAATAAACAAGTGCCGGTGTTTGGAAAGGTGCTCGATGGCTTGCTTGAACGTTTCCTCATTGTTTACGGGGCCGCCATCGTTGTCTTTGCGTCGCTCCAGTGGAATACAAAACAAAAAACGCAAAATCCTGCCCACCCAGTCGGGTTTAAATAAACGCGCCATCGCCAAAAAATAAATGGGTTTATCGACCCAAATGGCACCATTGAGCGCATCCATCAAGGTATTGGGGTGATTGCCAATGATGATGGTTGGCCCTTGGAGTTTTAGCTTTTCTTTGCCCGTAATTCGGATAATGGGGTAGTACACATTGACCAGCAATTTGACCAATGCCTTTAATAAGGTGTAAACTATGCGTTGTAGCAAACTCACGAGAGAAGGTTTTAGTAACTTTTTGCGTCATACTTCGGTACAGCGGAAAATTAAAGACAAGACTGGTTAAACTTTAAAATTGAGCAAATAATTTTGAATCAATTGGTCAAATTTTGGGCCTTCATCAAAAAGAAACGCGACCTCAATCGGCAAAACGAAAATGGGAAGGTCTTCTTTCTGAATGTATTCCCGATGCGCTTCCAGGCGCATGGCATCTTTTTCTGTGGTAACTATGATTTTATTGGGCGAATCCAGTCGCAAAAACTGACCCCGAATGTCGTAAAGATCTTCTGTTGAAAAATTGTGGTGATCCGCGTATTCCTGACTCGTTACTGTTGCCACTTTAGGTTCCAAATAAGAAAGCAAGTAATCTGTTCCAGCAATGGCACTGAGCAGTTGCACATCGGTGTCTTTGTCCAGCACCTTAATATACGATTGATTGAACATGTAGTACGGGGTGCCGTAAACATACTGGGTGAAAAAAACTTGCTGATGAGCAAAAGGTGCCAGCTGTTCAATCATTTTATTCTTTTGCTCCAGCGTCAAATCTGCTGGGCATTTGCTCACAATCAATACATCCGCTCTGCGGTAGGCCGATCGCCACTCGCGCAAGCGCCCGGCAGGGAGTAAGAAGTCTTTGAAAAATGGCCGCCCGTATTCCGTCAGCATGATATTCAACCCAGGTGTAACTGCCCGATGTTGAAAGGCATCATCGAGTAAAATGGCTTGAATTTCGGGATGTCGCCCCACCATCTGAGGGATTCCGTATGCCCTATTTTCGCACACTGTAACGGTTACATCCGGGAATTTGCGGCGGAATTGTAGCGGTTCGTCTCCTACTTCACTGGCATTGTGCTCGGCAAGTACATCCAGGTAGCCAGTGGTGTTGCGTTTGTATCCCCTGCTTAAAGTGGCCACTTCAATGTAATGGTGCAAAAGCCGCAGCAGGTATTCAATGTGTGGCGTTTTTCCTGCCCCACCTACGGAAAGATTTCCAACTGAGATGACGGGGAGGTTGAATTTAACCGAACGGATCAGTCCAGCGTTGTACATCCCATTGCGCAGGCTGATGCCCAGGCCATAGAGCAATGCCAGCGGGGAAAGCAGAAGTTTGACGATGATGTTGTCGAGCATTTGCAGTAGTTTCTTTCAAGTTGAAGAGGTACGCAAGTTCAAAGTTAGCACGTTTAGCTACTGAAACACCGCCTCCTCCCGTATAGGTTGTTTTTTTGGATAAAAAACGTATTTTTGTAGAGAACGGTTTCGATCAATTTTATGATTGGAAAAACGCCAACAGGACGCGCTACCATTCAAACCCTCAAACTAAACCGCTCCGGTTTAATCAACGGCAGGAAAATTTTCGTCTTGGCTGGCTTACACCCACCACCAAATTCAACACAATGAAATTTTTGAAAAACATCTGGGCCAGCTTTTTTGTGCTAGGCAGTACCTTTGTTTGTGCCCAAACCGCCATTCTCGATTCAGGAGGGCCACTCACACCCGAGCAGGCAGCTTATGATGTGAGCTTTTACGACCTCAACGTCAAAATCATGCCCGATACACGTGAATTGGAAGGCCAAGTCATCGTGCGCGCCAAGGTTGTACAGCCCATGAACCAATTGGTGCTGGATCTGGATACCCTGTTGACCATTCGCGAAGTATGGGATTTGTCCAATCCCCAAAAACCAGTTGCGGCAACGTATACCCGTAAAGTAGGGAAAATCTGGATTGATCTGGGCTTTACGCGTCAAGCTGGCGAAAAAATTCAGGTACGCGTCCTGTATGGTGGCAAACCCCGTACCGCAATTCGTGCGCCTTGGGATGGGGGCTTCAGCTGGTCAACCACCAAATCGGGCGCACACTGGATCGCCACCACCTGCCAAGGCGAAGGCGCCGATCTTTGGTGGCCTTGTAAAGACCACGTTTCAGACGAACCCGATTCAATGGCCCTCCACGTCAATGTTCCCGAGCCTTTGGTTGCTGCCTGCAATGGCAGATTGCTCAGTACCAGCAAACACAAGGACGGTACCCAAACTTTTCATTGGTACATTTCTACTCCCATCAACATCTACAACGTTGCACTCAACATTGCGCCTTACCGTGCCATCGAAGGGCAATACAAAAGCGTAGCTGGCGAAAGCTTTCCCATGGTTTTTTATGTACTCCCTGAAGACTACGATAAAGGCAGGAAGCTCTTTACCGAAATCTACGAGCACATGAAATTCTACGAAAAACTGCTCGGTCCTTACCCTTTTCGTGTTGATAAATATGGGGTAGTCCAAACGCCCCACCTGGGCATGGAGCACCAAAGTATTATTGCGTATGGTGCCAATTTCAGCAACGGCAGCATGACCGGAGGCAAAGACTGGGGCTTTGATGCCCTGCATCACCACGAATTTGGCCACGAATGGTGGGGCAACCTGGTAACCAATTACGACTGGAAAGACATGTGGATCCACGAAGGTTTTTGTACTTATATGCAAGCCCTGTACATGGAAGAGCTCAAGGGAATCAAAGGATACCACGAGTACATGGATGGATCACGCCGCTTTCAGAACAATTTACCGGTAGCCCCATTGGGCTCCCAAACGTCCAAGCAAATTTACCGGGCACCCATTTATGCCAAGGGGGCCTGGGTTTTGCATGCCTTGCGGGCTGTCATTGGCAAAGAAGCCTTGCTGCGTTCTTTGCGCCGTCTATGTTATGCCAACGCCAAAGCGGAAGACATCAAGGATGGACGCCAGTGCCATTTCGTCACCACCCTTGATTTTCAATTGATTTGCGAAGCAGAAAGTGGCAAATCGCTGGGATGGTTTTTTGATGTGTACTTGCGACAACCCTTTTTGCCCAAACTCGTGTCCAAAGTAGAAGGCCAGCAAATTAGCCTGCATTGGGAAACGCCCCAAAATTTGCCCTTTACTTTTCCAGTTGAAGTAAAAATTAATGGAAAAATTCAGCGTATAGATTTGGGTAAAGAAACCATTACCTTATCTTTCAACCCGGGAGATAAACCCGAAGTTGACCCGGATCGCTGGGGTTTGTACGATATTGCAAAATAGGGTTTAAGGTTAAAATCTTAAGACTCTAAAACCTATAACAAACATGAAAACCATTCAAGGACCCGCCATTTTTCTGGCGCAGTTCATGGGCGACGAAGCCCCATTCAATAGCTTGGACAGTGTATGCCAATGGGCCGCTGGCCTTGGCTACGAAGGCATTCAAATTCCAACCTGGGATGCGCGTTTGATTGACCTCAAAACCGCTGCTGAAAGTAAAGCGTATTGCGATGACTTGATCGGCAAGATCGATGATCATGGCTTGTCCATCACCGAATTGTCTACGCATTTGCAAGGACAATTGGTGGCCGTACACCCTGCATACGATGCCATGTTTGATGGTTTTGCTCCTGCCGAAGTACACGGCAACCCCAAAGCCCGTACCGAATGGGCCGTTCAGCAATTGAAATGGGGCGCGCAAGCCAGCAAAAACCTGGGACTGAAATCGCATGTAACCTTTTCTGGTGCACTGCTTTGGCCGTTCCTTTACCCCTGGCCCCAGCGCCCTGCGGGTCTGGTCGAAACCGGGTTCAAAGAATTGGCAGCGCGTTGGAAACCGATTTTGGATGTATTTGACGAATGTGGCGTAGATGCTTGTTATGAGCTGCACCCTGGCGAAGACCTCCACGATGGTGCTACTTTTGAAATGTTTGTAGATTACCTGGATGGGCATCCACGTGCCAATATCAACTACGATCCAAGCCACTTTGTATTGCAGTGCTTGGATTACCTCGCTTTCATCGATTTGTACCACGATCGGATCAAAGCCTTCCACGTCAAAGATGCGGAGTTTAACCCAACTGGCTCACAAGGCGTATACAGCGGATTCCAGGGATGGGTCAACCGCGCTGGCCGCTTCCGCTCTTTGGGTGATGGTCAGGTCGATTTCAGTAGCATCTTCAGCAAATTGTCTCAGTACGATTACGATGGCTGGGCAGTATTGGAATGGGAATGCTGCATCAAAAGCCCTGAGCAAGGCGCCGAAGAAGGTGCACAGTTCATCGCCGACCACATCATCGAAGTAACCGAAAAAGCTTTCGACGACTTCGCAGGTGGCGGATCTGATGAGGCGTTTAACAGAAAGGTATTGGGGCTGTAAGGGACGATAAAAAAATGAGAGAAGGCTGGTGCTGAATAAGCGCCAGCCTTTCTTTTTTCTGAAAAATGATAATAATTACATTTTTTGAGCTTTAGCACGCAGGGTTTTTCGAACTTGCTCGTCTAACCAACCGTAACGCAATTGCCTTATATCCCTATCGAACATCCGCTAACCAGTAAATCTATTTTCAATTGGCCAACGACAACGCAATGACCAACAGTGCCGAAGGAGTCGCGATTTCCTTTCAAGACTGTTTTGATGCCCACAAGGATCGGGTATTCAATACTGCTTTGTCGATGTTACAAAATTGGGAAGAGGCCGAAGAAGTAACCCAGGATGTGTTTTTGGCAGTTTACGATGCCCTCGCCAGTTTTCGGGGGCAGGCTGCGCTGACCACCTGGTTGTACCGCATCACCGTCAACAAAGTCCTGGATCGCTTGAAAGCCCGCAAAGCCCAAAAACGCGCAGGATTCACCATCTCGCTGTGGAAACAGAAAGGTGCCGAAGAAACCGTGTTTGAGATTCCCGATTTCCTGCACCCTGGCGTATTGCTGGAACAGCAGGAGTCGAGCAAAATCTTGTTCAAAGCCATTGCTCAACTGTCAGAAAACCAGCAGAGTGCTTTTGTGATGGCCAAAGTAGAACAACTCAGCTACGCCGAAATTGCTGCCATCTTGAATGTGACGGTTCCGGCTGTTGAATCTTTACTGGTGCGAGCCAAACAAAAACTTCGGGAGCTTTTGAAAAATTTTTACGAAAACCGTTAACCGTATTCGCTATGGAAAACATCGACATTCAAGCTCAAATTGACGCTGCGCTCAACAGCCTGGAAGGCATTCAAAGAGCAAAAGCAGATGCAGCATTGCTCCAAAAAATTGAAGCACGGATTGCTGCCAATCGAGAAAGCCGTCAGGTTCAGCAAGTGCAAATTCGTAGCCTTGCCATTCGACTTGCCGCTGCCGCCGCTGTAATGCTGATCCTCAATTTTGTGGTTTGGCTGAACGTCAGTAAACATCGCCAAAACGATACCTTCCAACAGTTTTCAGAAACCTATTTCGGTAGCCAATTAAATTATTAAAAAATGAATGCCATAAGAATAATGGGCGCCGCCCTGCTGGGCTTGCTCATCCTCAATGTAGTCAGTTTAGGGCTGTTTTGGCGCATCACGGGCCCCCAAGGTGGATCTCAAGCAGCAGAATTTCTGATGCACGAATTGAAATTTGATGCTACCCAGCGCAAAGCGTATTGGGAGCTGATTCACCAACACCGGGATCAAATGCGGAAGCTGGAATTTGAGCGAATTCAATCCCGGAACCAACTTTATGACAACCTCGGCAAAGGTGATACCACCCAATTTGGCGTCTTGCGACAGATTCAGGGAGAGACCGAATTGATCACTTTCCGGCATTTTCAAGCTGTACGCAATCTGGGTTCACCACAGCAACAGCAGCGTTTTGACCGCATCATCAAGGAAGTGCTGCGCAAAATGGAGACTAGCCACCAATCACCCCAGCGCCCTCGGAATAAACCGAACTAATTTTTTACCACAATTACGAAGCCCGCACGGCAGTTCTCGTACACAATATCTCCAAAATAGACTGTATTGAAAAATGCCCAAAAACCAGCATTGGCAGGGTTTTTAGCCCAATCCTTATGGAATGATTTTTTCTAAAAACCATTCCCGTTTTCCAGCATCCATTTTTTAAAGGATTTTGCAACAGCCAAGTTATTCTGCCAAAACTTCATAATTTTGCAGACCATTTTGCGAAATCTTTAAAATCCTCAAAAATTGGCTGGTAAAACGATATTCGATAAAATCTGGGACGCCCACGTAGTTGAACAGATTGAAGATGGCCCAAGTGTGGTGTACATCGACCAACACTTGATCCATGAAGTAACCAGTCCGCAAGCGTTTGCCGGACTAGATGCGCGCGGACTCAAGGTATTCCGCACCAATCGCACCGTGGCAACACCCGACCACAACGTGCCCACTCTTGACCAGGACAAGCCCATCCGGGATGAGCTTTCCCGCTTTCAAGTGGACAAACTGACGGAAAACTGCCTGAATCACGGCGTTACTCTGTATGGACTCAATCACCCTTATCAAGGAATTGTACACGTTGTAGGGCCACAATTGGGCATTACCCAGCCGGGAATGACCATTGTATGCGGCGATAGCCATACCTCTACTCACGGTGCTTTTGGCAGCGTGGCATTTGGTATTGGTACTTCCGAAGTAGAGATGGTGTTGGCTACGCAATGCCTTATGCAATCCAAAGCCAAGCGCATGCGCATCACGGTGGATGGTGAGCTGGGCCCTGGAGTTGGTGCCAAAGACATCATTCTGTATATCATTTCCAAAATCACCGCCAGCGGTGGTACAGGCTATTTTGTAGAATATGCAGGTTCTGCATTCCGCAACCTGAGCATGGAAGGCCGCATGACCGTTTGCAACATGAGCATCGAAATGGGTGCACGCGGTGGACTGATTGCACCAGACGAAACCACCTTCGAATACATCCGTGGCCGCGAATTCGCTCCCCAAGGAGCCGATTTTGATGCAGCGGTTGCCAAGTGGAAAGAATTGTACACCGATGCAGACGCCGTATTCGATGCAGAATTGCACTACGATGCTGCGGACATTGAGCCGATGATCACCTATGGTACCAACCCTGGCATGGGCATCAAGATCACGGATAATGTTCCTGCGTTGGATGAAGTAGAGGAATCCAACCGTACCAGCTTTTCCAAGTCACTCGAATACATGGGATTGGTTCCCGGTGAACGTCTTTTGGGCAAAAACGTCGATTACGTATTTGTTGGCAGCTGTACCAATGGCCGCATCGAAGACTTGCGTGCGGTAGCAGAATTTGTCAAGGGCAAGCAAAAAGCCGACAACATCACCGCCTGGATTGTACCTGGCTCCAAGCAAGTTGAAAAACAAGCTCAGGAAGAAGGTCTGGTGGCCATCTTTGAAGCAGCTGGCTTCCAATTGCGCCAACCTGGCTGCTCCGCATGTTTGGGCATGAACGAAGACAAGATACCAAAGGGCAAATACGCGGTTTCTACTTCCAATCGCAACTTTGAAGGGCGTCAAGGCCCCGGTGCACGTACCATGTTGGCCAGCCCCATTACGGCAGCAGCAGTGGCTGTAACCGGAAAAATCGTTGATCCACGGGAATTCAATTAAAAATTATGGCACGCGAAAAATTCCATTTGGTACACTCATCAGCTGTACCCGTTCATATAGAAAACGTCGACACCGACCAGATCATCCCTGCTCGCTTTTTGAAAGCAACCACCCGGGATGGATTCGGTGAAAACTTGTTCCGCGATTGGCGTTACGATTCCAACAATCAGCCCATTGCGGATTTTGTACTCAACAATTCGCTGTACAGCGGCGATATTCTGGTGAGTGGCAAAAACTTTGGATGTGGCTCCAGTCGCGAACATGCTGCCTGGGCCATTACTGATTTTGGATTCAAAGTTGTAGTAAGCAGCTTTTTTGCCGATATATTCAAGAACAACGCACTGAACAATGGCCTTTTGCCCGTTCAGGTATCGGATGAGTTCTTGGCGCAGATTTTTTCTGCAATTGAAGCGGATCACCAGGCCAAGTTCACCGTAGATCTGGAGGCTCAAACCTTCACCATCGATGCAACGGGCAACGCCTTCAAATTCGACATCAACACGTACAAAAAAGAATGCATGCTGAATGGCTACGATGACATCGATTATCTTTTGAACATGAAAGGGAAGATCGAAGAATTCGAGAAAAAGAGAGCATAGTTCTGGCAATCAGCAATCAGCTATCAGCTATCAGCTTTCAGCCATCAGCAACCAATTATGCTGAAAGCTGAAAGCTGATAGCTGATAGCTGACGGCTGACAGCTGATAGCCGAAAAAAAAATGGGACGGAAGATCGAAATCATGGACACCACCCTCCGCGATGGTGAACAAACCTCTGGCGTATCGTTTACCGATCAGGAGAAATTGAAAATAGCACGCTTGCTGTTGGAAGAACTGAAGGTCGACCGCATTGAAATCGCATCTGCGCACGTTTCAGAGGGTGAGTTTACGGCGGTTCAAAAGATCATGGACTGGGCCAAAGAAAAAGGCTACATTGATCAAATTGAAATCTTGGGCTTTGTAGATGGCGATCGTTCTCTCAACTGGATGCAAGAAACTGGCGCACGGGTACTCAACCTGCTCACCAAAGGTTCCGAACGCCACTGTATCCAACAGTTGCGCAAAACCAAAGAAGAACACCTTGCCGATATCCTGGATGTATTGACCCGGGCCGACAAACTCGGCATTCGCACCAATGTTTACCTCGAAGACTGGTCCAATGGCATGCGTACTTCTCCTGAGTACGTTTATTTCTTGCTTGATGGCTTGAGCAAAGCTCCTGTTCACCGCATCTTACTTCCAGACACCTTAGGCATCCTCAATCCTGACGAAACCTTTACGTACTGCGCCGATGTGCAGCAACGTTTTCCTCAATTGAGTTTCGATTTTCACGCGCACAATGACTATGATTTGGCTACCGCCAATGTCATGGCCGCAGTAAAAGCAGGAGTAGCCGGCATTCACGTCACTCTCAATGGATTGGGCGAACGTGCCGGTAATGTCTCTTTGTCCAGTGTAGTTGGTGTATTGAAAGACCACTTGCACTGCGAAGTTTCTGTGGATGAAAAAAAGCTGTACTCTGTGAGCAAGCTGGTGGAGTCTTATTCTGGCGTGCGTATTCCTACCAACAAACCCATCATTGGCGAGTTTGTGTTTACCCAAACCAGCGGCATTCATGCCGATGGCGATCAAAAAGGCAACCTCTACCACAATGACCTGAGTCCGGAGCGCTTCAACCGCAAGCACTCTTATGCTTTGGGTAAAATGGCGGGCAAATCCAGCATTCGCAAAAACCTGGAGGAGCTGGGCATCGAACTCGATCCGGAATCCATGCGTTTGGTGACCAAAGCGGTCAATGAATTGGGCGACCGCAAAGAAGTGGTCACTCAGGAAGACCTGCCTTACATCATCGCCGACGTGTTGGACAAACAAACCCTCGCTCAACGGGTGCGCATCAAAAATTATGCCCTCTCGGTTGCCGCAGGCTTGCGTTCGGTAGCCACCCTGAGCATTGAAATTGACAACAAAACTTACGAACGCACCGCCGATGGCGATGGCCAATACGATGCGTTCATGAGTGCATTGCGTCAAATTTATCAAAGTCTGGGCAAAAACTTGCCGCGCTTAACGGATTATGTGGTTACGATTCCTCCGGGAGGAAAAACCGACGCCTTGTGCCAAACCACCATCACCTGGCAACAGGATGAGTTACGTCCCTTCAAAACCAGTGGCCTCGATTCTGATCAGGCCATTGCGGCAATAAAGGCGACGATAAAAATGTTGAACCTTATCGAAAATCAATAAGCAATGAAATTCACTATCGCAAAACTTCCTGGCGACGGCATTGGCCCCGAAGTTGTGGCACAGGCAGTAAAAGTACTGGAAGCAGTTGGCCGAAAGTTTGGTCATGAATTTGACTTCAAATTTGGCATCACGGGTGCCCACGCCATCGACGAAGTAGGGGAGCCTTACCCTGAATCAACGCACGAAATCTGTATGAACTCCGACGCCGTTCTCTTCGGTGCCATCGGTGATCCAAAATACGACAACGACCCCAAGGCAAAAGTACGCCCTGAGCAAGGCTTGTTGGCCATGCGCAAAAAATTGGGTCTGTACGCCAATATTCGCCCCATCAATACTTTTCAATCCCTGATTCACAAGTCGCCTTTGCGTCCTGATCTGGTTGAAGGTGCCGATTTTGTGGTGATTCGCGAATTGACCGGAGGAATCTACTTCGGTGAGCCTCGTGGCCGTAGTGAAAACGGAGAAAAAGCTTACGATACCTGCGTATACAGCAAAGATGAAGTTACGCGTATTGCCAAACTGGGTTTTGAATACGCACGCATGCGCAACAAACGCATGACCGTAGTAGACAAAGCCAACGTATTGGCCACTTCCCGTTTGTGGAGAGAAACCGTGCAAGGCATGGTAGCCGATTATGCGGACGTGGAAGTAGACTACATTTTTGTCGACAACGCTGCGATGCAAATCATCCAGTGGCCCAAGAAGTTTGATGTCATGCTCACTGAAAACATGTTTGGCGACATCCTTTCCGACGAAGCCAGCGTAATCACCGGATCTTTGGGCTTGCTGCCATCTGCTTCTGTTGGAATCCATACTTCCGTATTTGAGCCAATCCACGGATCTTATCCACAGGCTGCCGGCAAAGACATCGCCAACCCGATTGGCACCGTACTTTCTGCAGCTTTGTTGTTGGAACTAGGTCTCAAATTGCCTGCTGAAGCAAAGGCAGTACGCGATGCAGTTGATGCTTCATTGGCTGCCGAAGCAGTTACCGAAGATATCGCTACGGATAAATCCAAAGCCTTCAAAACTTCACAGGTTGGAGATTGGTTGGCGGAATATATTGTGAAGTAAACAAGAAGGGGAGGAAGTGAGTTTTAATTTTAGACATGCTCTAAAGCTCACTTCTCACCTTATATATGGCATGTCAAAAATTACGACCCAACAAGTTGCCGCAATTTGCACCGCCGCAGCACAAGTACTGCAAGAAGGTCGTTACGCCGATCAAGCCATCGAGCGGCAGATCAAAGCACATCCCCATTGGTCTTTTGAAGAACAGGGGTTCGTAGCCGAACAAATCTATGCCATTGTTCGCTCTTACCGTTTGTTGTGTGCGCTCCTTGGCAAAACCCCATCGAGCTCCTTGGAGTGGGAAGACCTGCTTGGCGTCTGGTTAATCCTCCAGGATCATCCATTGGGCAAGCAATTCAAGTTTCTCAATCCCGCGCAAATTCGTACAGCCTACCATAATATAGTAGAACAAAGGGCCATTCGAGAATCTATTCCAGATTGGCTTGACGAACTCGGTGCTCAAGAGCTCGGCGATCAATGGGAGCCAATCCTCAAGGCACTCAATGAATCACCTCGACTGGTACTCCGGGTCAATCTACTCAAAACGGATTTGCCCGCGCTTCAACAACAGTTGCAACAATTCAATATTCTGGGTATCCCTCTTGCTGAAGATGCTTTTCTAATCCAGCAACGTGGTAAACTTTACAGCACACCAGCTTTCCAAAACGGCTGGTTTGAGGTACAGGATTATTCTTCCCAGCAAGTCGCTCCTTTCTTACAAGTCGAACCCGGCATGCGGGTCATCGATGCTTGTGCAGGAAATGGCGGTAAAGCCTTACACCTTGCCGCACTGATGCAAAACAAAGGCCAGATTATCGCCTTGGACACCGATGCCAAAAAACTGGAACAACTTCGACTGCGCGCTCGACGGGCTGGGGTTAATATTATTGAAACCCGGGTGATCGAATCAACAAAAACCATCAAACGCCTCGCCCAATCCGCAGATCGCTTGTTGCTCGATGTGCCTTGTTCGGGTTTGGGCGTACTGCGCCGCAATCCTGACGCCCGTTGGCGATTGAATAGCGAGCAGTTGAACAGCATGAAGCTACTTCAGCAGCAGCTTTTAGAGACGTATACCAAGATGTGTCGCCCGGGTGGAAAATTGGTTTATGCAACTTGCAGTATTCTTCCCTCTGAAAATCACTTGCAAATAGAAAAATTCCTGGATAGCGGAAGGACGAGCTTTAGGGTAGAGGCGAGCAAAACCATTCTGCCTCAAGATGAAGGCTTCGATGGTTTCTTTATGTCCCGCTTGATTCCCGCATGATACCCCCCGAATATGGGGTTGACTTCAAACAAACAGAAGCTTACCTTTGATTTGTTTTACAATTAATTGGTACATCAAGGTAGTTAAATAATAGGGGGGCCGCTTTTCGGCCCCTTTCTTTTTTGTTTAAAATCAGCTTCTCATCCCATCTTGTCTAAGTTTCTTGTCGTCAGTTGAAAAAAATACCTGGGTTTTTAAGCTAACCTCTTGCGCTTTTCCCTAGAAACCCTTAACTTTATTTTCCTTGTTTAAATCACCACAAATTAACGTTCAAGGATTTAAGTATGCCGACAGAAAAAACGTGAATCTTTTTTCTGTAAAAGCTTGTACATGCCAGTTTGAAAAAATACCTTTGCATCCCGCTTTGAAAGCAAGGCGAACGAAGAAAGAGTAAGAGGTTAACAGAAGGACATGAAAGTGGCTTGAAAAAAAAACTCAAAAAAAGTTCTTCAATAATTAGGAAGTTAGGAAGCAAATGAAGTACATTTGCATCCGCTTTGAAAAGCAGGGCAAGGGAGTAAAGAATTGAGAAGCTGAAACGCGAAAAAAAGTCTTGAAAAAAGATGAAAAAAGTTTTGCAGATCGCCACTGAGTATTTACCTTTGCTGCCCCGCAGATAACCTGAATAAAAGGGTTGCCGAGAAGCGGAAAAGCGTTGAAACCAAAGGGT
>Ga0247838_1001031_pt1 | contig 41915 bp, 34 predicted proteins | sample LaCruzMarch2015__5_FD_189097 | JGI IMG/M metagenome (GOLD analysis project Ga0247838, IMG submission 189097) | Freshwater microbial communities from meromictic Lake La Cruz, Castile-La Mancha, Spain - LaCruzMarch2015_15m | ecosystem: Environmental > Aquatic > Freshwater > Lake | place: Spain...
AATAAACCCGATTTTAATTATACCGGATTCGGTACAATTAAAAATGCAAGTAGGGTTGAAATGAAATCGCTTTTAAATAACAACAAAATTCAAAAACTAAAAGAATAAGAACAAACTAATTTTCAAACATATTAATTAAATAGCATTCTGCTATTGTTCGCGTCACCAGAAACTTCGTAAATTTCTTTTAAGCGAACACAAGATTAGAGTAATGAGCAAAATGCTCACGCCATACGGCGTGGGCTTTTGACTTATCAATCTTGTGTGGCCTTTACGAGGGGCTTGGTGACGGGTAGGGATTTAGTTCACGCTTTTTTTATGTCGTGAATTTTCTACTTATCTGACCAATGGCAGTAAGCACCAAAGCTGAAACCAATGGACAAACAAAGTCTGCTCGAAAAAATCAAAGCCTCCGAACATCTCACTCCCGATGAACGTGCTTATCTCACAAATCTTATCAATACCAAAAAGAAATACGGCCTCGTGTGGGAAGACAAACCCGAAGATGCCGAAGAACTACTGCGCACACATTTGCCGGTGCTAATGGAAGTGGTGGAAAAGAGAATTGTGGCCTCCCCCAACCCCTCCGAAGGAGGGGAGAAAGAAACCCCATCCCAACTCGCCCCAATTGCGACCCCACCCCAGCCCTCCCCAAAGGAGAGGGAGCAAGACCATTCGGCACAAACAAGACAAGCTGAACTTTTTGATGTTGAAGAAAGCACATCTAACAACATAGATACTGCGTCTTTTTCCCCTCCTTTGGAGGGGTTAGGGGAGGTCGCACCCAACCACATTCTTATCGAAGGTGATAACCTGCACGCACTTACTGCACTTACTTTTACACACGAAGGTAAAGTTGATGTGATGTATTTTGACCCACCGTATAATACGAAAAATAAAGATTTTAAATATAATGATACTTACGTAGATTTTGAAGACAGTTTTCGACATAGCAAGTGGTTATCGTTTATGGAAAAACGATTGAAAATTGCAAAACGACTTTTGAGCGATAAAGGAGTAGTTTTTATTTCGATTGATGATAATGAACAAGCGCAATTAAAATTGCTCTGTGATGAAGTGTTTGGAGTTGAGAATTTTATTGGGTTATTACCAACTATAATGAATTTAAAGGGAAATCAAGATCAATTTTGCTTCGCAGGCACACACGAATACACATTTGTATATACTAAATCAAAATCGTATTTTACCCCAAATTCATTTAATTATGATTTAGAAGAATTAGAAGAGTGGGACCAAGATGATATAGGGCTGTATAAAAAGGGAGCGTCATTAAGAGCAACAGGTGCTGAGTCAAATAGAGTAGACAGACCATTAATGTTTTATCCGATTTTAATTGACAAAACAAATAATGCTTCAACTATTACAGAGGAAGAACATAATCTAATTTATGATAAATCAACGAAAGAATTTAATGATATTCATTTAAGTGAACTAATAATCAATTATCAAAAAAATGGATTTGAAGTATTACTCCCTAAAGTTGATACAAATAATTATGGAAGATGGAGATGGGGATTTAATAAGAACACAATCAAACGTTTGGAATATGATGTAATTGTAACAAGAACTAAAAATGGAATTTCATTAAATAAAAAGCAAAGACCTGATTTAGGAGAATTACCTTCTAAAAAACCGAAATCAATTTTCTATAAGCCTGAATATAGTAGTGGTAATGGTACAGCTCAATTAAAGGATATTTTTGAAAATAAACTCTTTAACAATCCAAAACCTATCGACCTAATATTTGATCTAATAACAATTGGGTCAGGCAAAAATTCTACAATTCTCGACTTCTTCGCTGGTTCTGGCACCACCCTTCACGCCACTATGCAACTCAATGCCGAAGATGGTGGTAATCGTCAGTGTATATTGGTAACAAATAATGAAAATAATATCTGTGAGGAAGTTACTTACGTGCGCAATAAGCGGGTTATTGAAGGATACACAAATGCCAAAGGTGTACAAGTGGCGGGTTTGGCAAATAACAACCTGCGGTATTATCGTACGGAGTTTGTGGGGAGTACCAAAACCGAACAAAACAAACGTCAACTGACACAAGCCAGCACCGATTTGTTGTGCATAAAGGAAGATTGCTATACCGAAATTACTGAAGATAAGGGTTTAAACCCACTACAATGCCGAATTTTCACCAACGATACGGGGAAATATATGGCAGTGGTTTATCACAGTCGTACGCAGTTGGAGGTGTATGCGCAGCTAATTGGCGTCATCAAATCGCTCGAAAACCGTACTGAGAAAGTGAAACTGTATGCTTTTAGTCCCGAAAAGGAAACATTGATAGACGATTTTATTGAAATTGAAGAATTGATAGAAGCTGTGCCTCTGCCCGAAGCGATTTACAATGCTTATCGTGCTACTTTTCGAACATTGAAATTGGATAAACAATCCCGAAGGGATTAAATATGCTTAACCACGGGCGTAACCCGTGGAAATAAAGAAAAAGCGGAATTTACAACCCCGAAGTGGGGTTGAATATCACGCAAGAATTATTTAATTCAACCCCATTCGGGGTTAATGGATATACACAATACAATCATCCATAGGTTTCACCTATGGCTAATTAAATTCAAGCCCGTTGGGCTTTTATACGCTGATATTGCCATGAAAACATTGTAGGTTTTTAAAATGAATAATTTATAAAAAAATCCCGAAGGGATTGAATGTTATTAACCACGGGTGAAACCCGTGGAAAGAGAAAATAAAAGAAATTTGCAACCCCGAAGTGGGTTGAATACAACACGATAAAAATATGTATCTACTAAAAGATTTTCAGGAAAAAGCAGTAAAAAGCTTGCTCGAACATACTTACGAAACATTGAATGCCACAAGCAAACAGACACCCATTTTGCTCGAAGCGCCTACCGGTTCGGGAAAAACGGTGATGATGGCTTCGTACCTCGAACGCTTGGTGGACGAATTGCATTTGCAACCGGAGCTATCGGATAATGTGGCGTTTATCTGGTTTGCACCCAACACGCTACATATACAAAGTTTTTTGTCGCTACAAAAACTGTATGCCGATACCAATAAGCTGAATTGCATCGACTTAAGTACGTTGAACGGCAACCCGGTGCTCAATGCAAAGGATTTGCTATTTGTAAACTGGAGCAGTGTGGATGGTATGAAAAAAATATGGCGCAAAGAAAACGAAACTAACACCAACCTCGAAACGCTCATAGAGAATACTTACGCCAACGGCACAAAACTGATTCTGATTATCGACGAAGCGCACCTCAGCGCTTTTAGCGGTCCGCAAGCCATTGCAGTTCGCCATCTGATTAAAGCGCAACTTGAAATAATGGTTACAGCCACTCCAAATGCGAATCAACGTCCGCAACACATGGTATTTATACCGCGAAAAGATGTGATAAACGAGCAAATGATAAAAAAGGGTGTGCGGTTGAACATTGGTCTCGACCCCGAAAAACAAAATAGCGACAATGTGCATATCCATTTGTTGCGCACTGCTTTTGCCAAGAAAAAAGAGTTAGAAGCCTTGTACAAAAGCGAGTTGGGCGAAAATGTGCTTAACCCGCTGCTTTTGATTCAATTACCATCGGAAACCGAAAGTTTGAGCGACGAAGATAAATCGCTGCGCGATATGCTGGTGGGTTTATTGAGCAACGAATTTGATGTAACTGCTACCAACGGCAGATTAGCCGTTTGGCTGTCGGGCGAACGCGACAAAGATGGATTGGAAGAACCAAACGGCATGCACGATGTGTTGATTTTTAAACAAGCCATAGCGCAAGGTTGGGATTGTCCGCGTGCGTCGGTGTTGGTAAGCTACCGCAATGTGAAGAGCAAAGATTTTGGCATACAAACTGTTGGGCGAATTTTGCGTATGCCGCACCAACGCCATTACCAAAACGATGCGCTCAATTATGGTTATGTTTATACCAATATCGAAAGCAATAGCATTAACTTTGTACCCGAAGATAAAGATTATTTCAATTATCAAATTGCGGAACGCAAGAGGCATCCCGAATGGTGCTTCGAGAAACTCACCACCGCCACGGTTATCAACGACCGTGCTTCGAAAGGTTTGCTCAATTCAGCCTTCGAGAAACTTTTTTTCGATTTGATGGAATCGCACTATGGCGTAAAACAATTGCCCGAATTGGATATTTTCAGTTACGAAGAGGACAGTTTATTGAAAGCTACGGTGGCTGCTAACAGACAAGCTATGATGGACAAACTTTGGATTTTTGAAATTGACGACCACCAAATACATATACCAACCAATATCGAAATTGACCCCTACGAGGTAAGTTCGATGGTTTTGGGTGCTAATCAGGTAAAAAACTTTGCCATAACCACAGCCGAGTTTACCACCATGTTCGACCGTTTCTGTTACGACAGCATCACTCGCCTCAACAGGTCGAAAAGCTGGAAAAAATTGCGCGAAACATTGATTCATTTTGCCGAATATTATTTGAATATATTTGAGTACGAAGCACATAAATTATTCCTGTATCCTCATAACAAAGGACTGCTAATTGAACACATTACCAAAGCATTGGAACTGTTCGAAGCAATGCAAACAGCCATAGGTAATGACAAGCGCCGCCTCGAAAACAGTGAATGGGAAGTGCCCGAGCTGCGTTATTACAGCGAACATTTCAGTCGCGAAGAGATTGATAGTCATGCCATGGAGCCGTTTTTCGAGAATAACAGTGCATCAAATCCCGAAAAAGCCTTTAAAGAGTATTTGAAATCCAACGAAGCACATATCAGTTGGTGGTACAAAAACGGCGATAGCGGCAAAGAGCACTTTGCAGTACCCTACGAGGACAGTTTCAAGGTGTTGCGGTTGTTTTTTGTCGATTTTGTTATCAAATTCAAATCGGGCAAAATAGGTTTATTCGACACGAAAACCAAACGCTCCGACCCAGAAGCTCCCAACAAACACAATGCTTTGTTGAAGTACATGGAAGAACAAAATGTCCAAAACACAGAGCGGCAGTTGGTAGGTGGAATTATCATTTCGGAAGAAATTGGAGGCGTAGCGTATTTCAAATATTGCAAAAATAGGATTACGGATACAAAGGATTTGAGAGGTTGGGATTTTTTGAATTTGCAGCAACTGAATTAGACTAAAAACAATAATATGGCAAAAAAAGGATTAGACACCACGTTTCTACATTATGGCATTCGTAAAGAAGACATTACGTTGATAGAAACACTTTGCACCAATCATAACTTAGAATTCGATTGGGTAAAAGAAGATTTGTTGCGGGAGTTCCACGAGCGCAAAATTCGCAATCAGGAACTGGATGAAAAGTCTATTGAAAAGGTGATTGAAAAGGCATTGACGAAGATAAAATAATGGCGTATTAGTCGGGGCGCGACTTAAAGTCGCACTCCGACTACGGCGATTTCTTCATCGCGTATATTTATAATCGAAGGTGCGATTGTATTTTTCACTCAATTTGTGGAATGCAAGCTTTGCCGATTCTGAAGCATATAGAGATTTAACATGCTCTCTCACTTGGTCAAAACCATCTTTGAGGGAAACATAACCTTCGGGAAGTTTATCAGCAACTATAGTAGAATTGATAAACTCTACTGTTTCGGGATAACAACGGAGTTCATTTTCCAATCGTTTACCAACAGGGGTATCGGTATTTATTTTTACTGTAATGGTCATGGCATTTTTCTTTTTTCAAATTACGATACAAATATACTATCATTTTGGATAAATTCGGTGAAATGAAAACAAAATATTTATCAATAGAAATAAAGTCGGAGATGTGAAACTGCAAACTGCAAACTAAAAACTTTTATCATGCTAATAAAACGAATTAAAGCAAAGAATTTTAAAACCTATCTCAATCTCGATTTAGATATTTCGGTTGACGAAGAACGACCCATTATTCTGATAGGTGGTGTAAATGGCGGTGGTAAAACTACGCTGTTCGAATCTATTTATGGAGCTTTGTACGGTTTGCAAATTCATACTGCCAAGCAATTCAAAGAATTATTAAATGCTGGCTCGCTGGGTGCCGAAGACGAAAAAATCACCTTGGAATTGCATTTCACAGGGCGCGTACTGAACGAGGAGCAACAATATGTGCTTACGCGGAGCTATATGCTTAATCCTGCGGGCAATCCGGTAGAAAGTGTAAAGCTAAACATGAATGGCACTATTTTTCAATACGGCACTGCCACGCCACCAGCACAACGGGCAGAACAAGAAGCACAGGTAAATAAAATTATCAAAGCCAATTTGCCGCAGGAATTAAGTCGCTATTTCCTTTTCGATGCTATGGAGGCGGGTAGTTTGCTGAAAGAAGACCAACTGAACCGTGTTATAAAAGAGAACATCGAAAATGTGATGGGCTTTAATAAATACATGCAGTTGGCTAAATCTTCCGAAAGTTTATACCAAGCCATGACTGCACAACGGTTGCAGGTGGAAAACGAAAAGAAAGAATATTTAGACTTATTGGAGCAGAAAAAAACAAAAGAGGCTGAATTAGCAGGATTGGAATTACAACTTCAGGACTCGCTACAATATTCTGTTGCCAGCAAAGAGTTGTACGATAACCTGAAAAACGGTTTGAATCAGGAAACAACCATTAAAAATAAAATTGAACAGACTAAAAATCAAATCGATTCCATTCATAAAAAGGAAGATATTTTCAGAAATGAGTTGGATAGTTTCGTTAAAGACTTCGAAATAAATGTATGCTTGCCAAAACTTACCGAAGCCATCAAGAATGAAGTAAGTCTGATTCTGAAAACGAAGAACGAAAAGCTACAACAAAGCAATTCCAATGTAAATCCGGAACAAATAGAAGCCATCAGTGCTACTATCTTACAATTTCTGACACAAAAGAAATTATTGCTCAACGAAATTTCATTATCTGATTTGGTGGATTATGTAATTGCTTCAACCACAAATTCGAACACGCACGACGAATATGATTATTTGGATTTTTCGGAAGTAAAAGCATTGGAAGAATTATTGAATTTGAAAACATCCAATTCATTTCCATCGCTTAACCAACAGCAAGTGGATTTGAATTTGGGTTTAAATCAAGTTTCTGGGTTGGAGTACCAAATAGAACAAATGAAAGCTCAAATTGCAGGTCGTGATTATACCTTGTTAAAGGCTTACGAAGAAAACGAAGCGAACATTAAAAATTTAGAAATTAAAATAGGTGAGATTAATCTGGAAATTGGGAAAATTGCTAAAAAACTGCATCAGTTTGACATTCAAATTAGTCAGGAACCTGACCCAAAATACGATACTTTAGGTCGTCTGAAAGGTTTTTTCGAAGATGTGGCGAATCAATTATTGAAAGTAAAGAAACAACAAATTGAGTTGAAAATGAAACAGGATTTAAATATCAACCTCACGGCTTACCGTGATGTAATTGACCGAGTTGAATTGTCTGAAAATTTGGCGAATCTTACTTTTAAAATCTTTCACAAAGCCGGTAACGAAATCTATTTGAATCAATTAAATACCGCTTCGAAACAGATTGTGGTGCAGGTATTACTGAAATCGTTGCACGAATTTGGCGATTATAATCCTCCCGTAATGATTGATACCGTAATGGGCGTATTGGATGAAACAAGCAGGGCAACCGTTATGGAAAATTACTTTCCGGAACTTTCGCACCAAACATTGCTGCTGAGTTCGGATAGTGAAATCAGACCCGGAAGTGACTTTGAAAAGATAGAACCTTTTGTATCAAAAGCTTACACGCTACAACGCGACAGAGAAAAACAACATACGGATATTGTTTCAGGTTATTTTGGTAAATTATTAAACAATTAGACGATGAGCGCAATTAATTTTCAAGGCATAAGAGAAGCCGAAGGGTTAAAAGAAATTCTTTCGGATATTCGCATCAACATTGAGCAACGTATTAACCTGAATAAATACAGCCACCAAAAATCGGTAACACTCAATGGCAATAAAATAATGAGAATTTGTTTGTTGGCGGGCTTATCGTGTCCCGACGAACGTACATTCGAGGAAATCGAAGCCGTGCAATTATCGAAAACGAGTAACAGAGTATTCGATTCATTTTTTACGACTCACAATTTAAGCACCATCTATTCGGCAATGTTTAAATTGAGATACAGCAAATTACCCATCGATTGGGACAATTTGAATATCAAAAGCAAATTGTTTAATGCCGAAATGTTTAGAGGAAGACAATTGCTGTTAAACGACACTGTATTAGACGAATGGTTGCTGAATACAAATTCATTTAGCGGAAGTGGAAAAGCAGGTCGAATTCCATATCTAAATCTCAATATCGGAACGTATGAAGATAGTATACCGGCTCTTTTAAACTTAAATGGTCGGGATATTACAAATACGCAAATACTTGTTGCAGGTACCACAGGTTCCGGTAAATCAAATTTATTAGCCGTGCTTCTCAACGAAATCAGAAGTTTGTCGATTGAAAGTCCTTATCCTGTCAACTTCTTGTTATTCGACTATAAAGGCGAATTCTCCGACCCAGCAAACAACGCATGGCTCAATTTATTTGAAGTTGACCGAAGTTCAATACTCGACCCTATTTCAGCGCCACTTCCATTTAATCCGTTCAAAGATTTTGTTGGTAAAGCGCAAAACGAAATAAATTTGTATTCTACCGAACTTGCAACCGCTATTTGCTCTATTGATAATGCACGCATGAGTGCAAATATGAGCAACAGGTTGTCCGAAGCAATTATAGATTCGTACAAAAGGACTCAAAACAAAGCTGTAAGCTTTGATATGATTTTAAAAGAGTACACTTCACAACAGCCTGAAAGAGATAGAGATAAAGACGACAGCATTAAGTCAGTATTGAAACAACTCATTCGTACCAATCTTTTTGCGAAAGAAGATACCGTTGACTTAATCAAGGAAAGTTTTATTGTCAAAATGGATGGTTTCCCGAAAGATGGTCCTATAGCCAAGGCGATTGTTTACTTTATTGTTTCGAAACTCAATACCATTTACGAAAAACTACCGAAACAGGCAATGGATGATGATTGTGTCGAGTTGCGTCATTTCAGCATTATCGACGAAGCTCATTATATGCTCGGTTTTGATAACAAACCTTTGCGAGATTTAATTGCCGTTGGTCGTAACAAAGGGCTAAGTATTATTCTGGCCACTCAAAACATGGATAGCTACAAAAGTGAGTATTTCGACTTTTACGCCAATGCACAATATCCACTTATTATGAAGCAGCAGTCGATAAACGATGGTGTGTTAAAGGATTTATTTGGTGTTTCGGGCAACGAATTTCAGGAAATCAAACAAGCAATATCCGGTCTCCAAAAAGGTGAATTAATTATCAAAAACCCTACTGCTATTGCGTTAGGCATGGGTAAAAGGTATAAGAAAATTAAGGTAAGTCATTTGATATAAGAATAAATCTCCACTCATTCATGAACATTGTTATGCCGAAGCGCAACGGGGGATATAAAAAATGATTTTACCCCTTCGAGCCCGAAGGAAGAGCCGAAAACAGACGAGTTGAATTTAAAGTGTTAGAAATGTAATTGATATATAAAATAAAATATTATCTTTGCTGCATATTAAAATAATAAACATTACAATGAGTAAAGGAATAGTTAAATTCTTCAACGAAGCCAAAGGATTTGGATTCATTAGCGAAGACGGTTCTAAAAAAGAACATTTTGTTCACATTTCTGGTTTAATCGATAAGATTAGCGAAGGCGACACAGTTGAATTCGAATTGCAAGAAGGCAAAAAAGGATTGAACGCAGTAAATGTAAAAGTAATTTAGTAAATACTATTTCACTTTATAACGCTTATAAAGAGTCTGTCAATTTTATTGATAGGCTTTTTTTTTCTTTTATTATTCCCAAGCTTTTTTTATCTTTGCAAGAAATTTAACAAACTAAGTTAATGCATTGAAATAAAATGCTTCACCTCTGATACTGCTATGATAAAATTCAAGTTCTATTTTATTCTGGTTTTAACTCTGATTATTGCATTGGTTTTTATTCAGTGCGACAGTTCTATCTGGAAAGATCCAGATAAAACAGATTGGGGTGTTCAAGTAGCTTCAACCCCTGAAAAGCGAAAAGTAATAGCTGATTATATTAAAAATGTAGAATTTTATTATTCCTCAAATCCCGACTCTTCCATTTATTATTGCCATAAACTAATTGCAGTATACAATCGCGAAAAAATACCAAGTGGTATTTTCAACATATATAACCTGCTTTCGGAGATATACCTGAATCGAAAAGGGGATGTTTTAAATGCTATGAAATACCACGGCGAAATGCTTAAACTGATGAAGCTAAAAAAGTGGCGTGAAACTGAAAATTCGTATTTCTATATCGACATGGGTAACCTGCAATTGGCCAATAATATTAATCGCGAAGCGATAAGAAACTATCATAAAGCAGAAGAATTAGCACTTAAATTCAAAAATGATTATGCCACTTCGCTAGCTTATAATAATCTCGGAATCGCTTTCAGAAAAATTGCCGAATACGATTCGGCATACATTTATTTTAATAAGTCGCTGACACTTAGAAAAAAAATAATGCCTTTGCTTGCTGCACATACCGAAGTGTATTTAGCCCGTTTGTTTGTTGATAAAAATATGCCTGACAGCATTTTAGCTTATAGAAACAGAGCTTTTGAAGATATAAAAAGACAATCGTTTGCCGTTAAGGCTTTAAAGCCAACCGGTGAAACCTACGCTCACGAGTTACTAAAAACACTTAATGGTGACATGGCTTATTTACAGGCAGTGTATTACGAAAAATCGAATCAACCTGATTTGGCAATTTACAATTACCTGAAAACAATTCGTATGGCTTCTGAAAACAAAGAAAATGCAAGAGTTATTTCAGGTTTATTTTCATTGGCCACAATCTACAATCAAAGACATGCAACTTCTGAAGTGATGTATTATGCCGATTCGTGTTACCAAATGTCAGTGAATTGCCAAAATCATAAATTTGTAGTTGAATCGGCAAAAATGCTATCTCAGGTTTATTCTAACAGCAACTTAAAACTATCAAATTTCTATCTCAATAAAGCCATGGATTATACCGATAGTATAAAAGAAGAGGAGTTGTCGGAAAAAAATCAGAATGCCAAAATGATGCTTATTTCAGCACAGACCGAGGATTCATTGCGCTATTATCAGGCTAGACAAGACAAAGATAATGCGGTAATGAGTGTTCAGGATGCTTCCATTAAAGTATTGGCGGTTTTTATTATTATTTTATTTATTCTGATATATATAATTGTTAGAGAGCATAAATTGCTGAAAGAAGAGCATTTACGTCAAATGAATGCAGTATTGAAAAATCTAGCCAAAGAAGATGTTGAAAGGAAACAACCAAAACCCAAAGCTAAATCTCCACTCACAACTAAGTTTGAAAAACGATTTGTTTATTTTATAGAAACTGAAAAGGTGTATGTTCAGAAAACTCTCTCTTTGGCTGAACTTTCGCTTATGCTTGACACGAATGCAAATTACCTGTCACAGTTTTTTAACAATCATTTAAAAACAAATTTCAACGATTATATCAACGAATATAGAGTAAAAGAAGCTTGCCACATTTTCAAAAATGACACATTAATGAAATATACCATCGACCAAGTGGCTGACATGGTTGGGTTCAGTTCGCGAAGTACATTTTATACTACTTTCAAAAAATTTACAGGGATAACGCCTTCATTTTTTCAAAAAAACGTTTCAGAGATACACACTTCAAATATATTATAAGATCAACTCTTTACTCTATTGAGCATGTTGAGTGAAAGAGTTTATTTTCAATACGTTCTTTTCTCCATGCAAAGTTGTCCGGAATATTGAATTTCAATATTCCGGACAACTTTTGTCTTGCAATATCCATATTATCAGTGTTATTTTGTACGAAAAATAATTTTGATATGATTCCAATTTCAAATCAGAACTTACGAGACACCGCTATTCTTTTTTCACTACTTGAAGAAAGGCTTGCTATTTTAATGACTTCTGACAAGATTTTTGTACAGAAAAATCTCTCGTTGGCAATTTTGTCGGGCATGCTACACACCAATATAAACTACCTATCGCAAGTCATCAATAATCGACTTAACACTAACTTCAACGATTACATAAATTCGTATCGGGTAAAAGAAGCTTGTGCATTGCTTCAGCAAAACGACTCCGAAAAACACACGGTGGAATATGTGGGTGAACGAGTAGGATTTAGCTCGCGAAGTACCTATTATTTTTGCTTCAAGAAATTTATGGGAGTAAGTCCGGCAGAGTTTAAGAAAAATAGTTTGAAATGATAAGGCAATAGTTTAAAAAGAAGAAATTAATAAACATACAATATGAAAACAAAAAAAACACTACTGGGATTACTATTTTTAGTCTTTATAGGGCTTGGTTCACAATCATTTTCGCAGGGCAATGCACTAAACTTTGGTGGTAGTATAAGCTATGGCTTTAATAATAGCACTGCGCCCATGGTTAGCATACCTCATTCCAATAGTTTAATTATGACTCAAGTTACAGTAGAATTATGGATAAAACCAGGTGTTCCGGACAATGTGGGCTTACAATCTATTTTGACAAAAATAAATTCAAGGGGACTATCAGCTCAAGGGCACGAAGAATTTGCAATTTATCAAGATGGAAATAAGTTTAAGGCAGGAATGACTTCTGCTTCTAACCCTGTTACTGCTTGGGCAAGTCAGCAAGGAACATTTGAATACATGAGGTGGTATCATGTGGCTGCAACCTTTTCAAGCACATCTGTGACATTGTATGTAGATGGTATTTTACAAGAATCTGTACCAACTGGATTTGATATTGATGTAAGTTCAACGAATCCAATTCAGTTAGGATACTTTAATAATCCAGGGGGCTTTTTAGCCACATCCTATCATAATTATTATATAGGGTCAATGGATGAAATTCGTATTTGGAATACCATACGAACTCAACAGCAAATAATTGATAACAAAGACATTGAATTGCCAACAGGGGTTCAAATTCCAGATTTAATATCCTATTATAATTGTAATATTGGCATGGCCGGACAAAATAATTTAGGACTTACACAGTTGACCGACTATATGCCACTTTGGAATAATGGTAATATTACCGATTTTAGCATGAACGGAGAAACATCAAACTGGGTGAATAGTTATGCCATGGTATATCCCAAATCAACTGCAGCCACATCTATAAGTGCCAACACTTTTACTGCCAACTGGACTGCACCCACCAAAGGAATTGCACCTTTAAAATATTATATTGATGTTGCTACAAATCAGAACTTTACGAATTATGTAACGTATGATTCTACTTCTGTCAACGGAATTAAAACCTATTTGCAATATAACAATTACGATGCCGGAAGCGGAACATCAGTCATTATTAAAAATCTAAATCCATCCACAACTTATTATTATCGGGTTCGAGCTGCCATTGCAGATGGTTCAAGTTCAAGTAGTGGTACAATGTCCGTTTCAACATCTTCAAGCGGATCTCAGCTTATCACATTCGGAACTTTAACAGCGAAAAAATATGGTGATGCCGATTTTTCTCCAGAAGCTACAGCAAGTAGTAATTTAGCTATTACTTACACTTCAAGTAATACAGATGTAGCAACAATTGTTGATGGATTAATTCATATTGTTGGCGCTGGAAACTGTATTATTTATGCCAATCAACCTGGCGATAATATATACACTGCTGCACCTCAAGTAAGTCAGTCATTTACGGCAGGCAAAGCTACCTTGACATTTACACCTGATAATATGACTTTATTACCTGGTTCCAACTTCCCTGCACAATTTATTCCTTACACGGTTACAGGTTGGGTGTATGGTCAATGGGAAGGTGTAAATACATGGCCAATTATAAATTTAGCAACAACGTCATCAAGTGCTGAAGGGTTTTATTCTGGAGCGATTACCATGAGCGGTGGACTTGACAAAAATTATGAGTTTAATTACATTGCCGGTGATGTGACTATTTCAAAATATAACCAAACAATAACATTTAATGCACTTCCAGTTAAATTTGTTGGAGATGCTGATTTTAATGCCGGAGCAACATCAGACGCTGGATTAACTGTTACTTACACAAGTAGTGACCCTTTAGTTGCCACTATTATAAATGGGAAAATTCACATAGTTGGTTCAGGTACTTGTACAATTTATGCCGATCAAAATGGCAATACAAGTTATAAAGCAGCAGCGCAAATAAGTCAAAATCTTACAGTTTCAGAAATAAAGAATGCCCTCAATTTTGATGGAGTGGACGATTACGTGATTTGTGGAAATATACTCACAGCATCGTATACCAAAGAAGCGTGGATAAAACCTGCTTCTGCCACAGGTTATTTCAATATAATATCGGGTAGTGCAAATCATGCTTTTTGGTTGGTTAACGGGCAACTTTGCTCGGGACATAACGGAAACTGGTTTTATGTGGTGGATGCCGCAACAGTTCCTTTAAATACATGGACTCACGTGGCATTAACCTACGATGCCGCCACTACCACCATGAAGTTGTATAAAAACGGAGTTTTGGTAATTGCAAGCAATGCCGTTCCGGCAATTACAGCTGATAATTCACTGATTATTGGCACTTATGGAAACAATATTGGTGCTTTCAATGGCGACATTGATGAAGTGAAAATCTGGAACAGAGCGTTGACTGATTCTGAAATTGCTATAGATAGAGCAACCCGACTGACAGGAGCTGAAAGTGGATTAGTGGCTTATTACGATTTCAATAGTGGCTCGGCAGGTGCTAATAATGGAGGAATCAGTACCTTACAAGATAAATCGGCAAATGGAAGCAATGGAATATTGTATAATTTTGCATTAAACGGAGCTACTTCCAATTGGATTAATAGCAGTGTTGTGGTTCTTAAAAATCAAGCAGCTCCAAACGTTACTGTGAATGACATTAATTTCCTTACCGAGTCAATTGCTAATTTAGCAACAACCATGGAATTCAGCATGGATGGTGGCACATCGTGGATGAATGTTCCAAATAGTGTTGTATCTGTTTCTCCATTTTTGTCAAATAGACCAATGGTAGTGCAAATCAGGTACAAAGCGAACTCGATTTACAATGCTTCGCCTTCCATTAGCTTGATTTTACCGGCTCGTCCTCAAAATTTTCCAGCGGTTTCAGCAAGCAATATTGATTATACAACCAACAGGATTCCTGTGTTACCAACAATGCAATATAGTATTGATGGTGGAATAAATTGGCATTCGGTAAGTGCACCAAATTCGGTATCGGGTATAAATCACAGAGCACAGCTTATCAGTGCATATATTAATCTGTCACCATATCTGTCAACAGGTGTAAATCTTTTGATTCGGAATCAACCAACCTCTACTGATTTTGGGTCAAATTATGTAACCGTAGTTATTCCCGGAGCACCCGCAGCACCAACCAACGCTATAGAAAACACAACTGCCAATACCTTTGGTTTTACGCTGAATCCGAATTACACTGATTTATCGGCTTACGAGTTTTCGGTTGATTACGGAACGACTTTCCAAACTGTTACTTCCAACCCTATTGCTATTGGCAGTCTGGTGCTTGCCGTTGGAGATTTGTCAGTCAGAGTAAAAGCAGTGCCTTCGGTAAACTTTGCCGGTTTGCCGCTACAGAATGCCAATGCTTACAACAATGTGACGACAGCAATTAAAAATACCAAAAGTTCAAATGTTGTTATTTATCCAAATCCTGCCAACGATTTTATAGTTATTAATGTCGCAACGAATTCACGAGTAGCTATTTATGATTTGAAAGGCAAATTGCTGTTAAAAGAACAAACTAACGACAAACCTATTGACATTCGGAGTTTGGTAAAAGGGATTTATGTGGTAAAAGTGGTAAATGAAGATAGACAAATGGTTGGAAAATTGGTAAAAAAATAGTTTTTTACATCTAATTTCAATTAAAAAAGAGTTGCAACTTTTACAATCGTAAAATGCAACTCTTTTTATTTTTGCTTGCTATCAATAATAACACTTTCGAAAATAAATTTGAATCACTATCTTTGTGCTTAAATTTTGAATAACTATGGCTGACCACAATGACTTAGGAGAAATGGGCGAAGAACGCGCTCGCGATTTTTTGATTGAGAATGGATATAAAATCCGTGAAACAAAATGGCGCACCGGCAGTTTGGAAGTAGATATTATTGCCGAAAAAGACGATACATTGGTGATTGTTGAAGTAAAAACCCGCTCAGGAGCTTTTGCCGATAACCCCGAACAATATATCGACAATCGTAAAATACGCAATATTGTAAATGCCGCTGAGCGCTACATTATGCGTTACGATTGGAATGGAGATACGCGATTCGACGTAATAGCAGTGGTTGTACACGGGCAGAAATTCGAAATTGAACATATTGAAGATGCTTTTTTACCTCCGAGATAGATGTTATTAATCTTCAAACCTTTCAAATGGTAGTGAAACGGACATCCCGCCTAAGCGGGACCTTTCAAACCTTTCAAACCCTTCAAACTCTTCAAACTCTTCAAACTCTTCAAACTCTTCAAACCTTTCAAACCCTTCAAACTCTTCAAACCTTTCAAACCTTTCAAACTCTTCAAACTGAAAAACAATCTGTTTCAATGCTATTAATAAATCATTTCTTTTTAAAATAATGTTATATAACAGTCCGTTTTCTGCTGTTTTTAAAAATAGTTTGACTAATTTTGCACCGTCGGAAGATTAGGCCGATTGATTGTGTTTTTTTAGTTCGAATTATATTTAAATAGCATAAGATGAAATCGTTAGAAAAAAGCGTTGCCGAAAAGCTTTTAAAAATCAAGGCAGTTAAGTTACAACCCAACAATCCTTTTACATGGGCATCGGGTTGGAAATCTCCCATTTATTGCGACAATCGCAAAACTTTGTCGTATCCCGCCATTCGATCATTCATAAAAATTGAAATAGCTCGTCTTGTTCAAGAATTGCACCCTGATGCTCAAGTAATAGCTGGTGTTGCTACCGGAGCCATTGCTCAGGGAGCGTTGGTAGCCGATGCACTTGGACTGCCATTTATTTACATTCGCCCCACTCCTAAAGGTCACGGGTTGGAAAATTTGATAGAAGGTGATTTACGTCCAGGACAAAAAGTAGTTGTGATTGAGGATCTTATATCAACAGGCGGTAGTAGTTTAAAAGCTGTAGAAGCTATTCGCAAAGATGGTTCAGAAGTATTGGGCATGATTGCCATTTTTACCTATAACTTTCCTATTGCCGAAGAAATGTTCAAAAAAGCAAAAGTAAAACTGACTACACTTTGTAACTACGATGCTGCACTAAACGAAGCTCTAGCTACTAAATACATTACCGAAGCCGATATGGAAACGCTCAAAAAGTGGCGTTTAAACCCTTCGGAATGGAAAAATGAACTGAAATAAGAATCCATTTTAAATGGTAAATGGTACATGTTTAAATTGTATATTTAAGAATGACAACATACGAAAGTGATATTAAAACCATTTCTTCGAGCGGAGAAATGGTTTTTGGCATACTTGGCGACCTAAATAATTTAGAAAAATTAGTTTCGAATCCAAAACTTGCCGAAAAGGCAAAAGACATTCGGTTTGACACCGATAGCTGCAGTTTTGCAGTAGATGGTTTTGGTAGAGTTGGTTTCCGAATTGTGGAACGAAAACCATTTTCGAATATAAAACTGACTTCGGAAAATGCTCCTGTAAGTGTTTCGGTAGATATTATTATTGATGCCATTTCCGAAAATCAATCTACATTAAAATTGGTTTTATTGGCCGAATTACCTGCCATGATTAAAATGATGGTTGGAAGCAAATTGCAGGATGGTTTCAATTCAATTGCAGAACTATTGGCAAAGGCGTTGGTCCCTAACCCCTAAAGGAGAATAAGAGGTTTTTCAAAAAATCAATGGGAATAAATTATAAGTTTTTAAGATATTAATATTTAAAGAATTAAGAAACAAAAGTAACTTAATTCCCCTTTAGGGGTTAGTGGCAGATTTATGGCAAAACTTTGGGAAAAAAACATACAGGTAGATGCTAAAATTGAGGCATTTACTGTGGGGCGCGACCGCGAAATGGATGTGTTTTTGGCAAAATACGATGTTTTGGGCTCTATGGCACATATCACCATGCTCGAGTCGGTTGGTTTATTGCAAAAAGAAGAGCTGAATTTATTATTAGCCGAGCTAAAAGCGATATATAAGCTAGCCGACGAAGGAAATTTTGTGATTGAAGAAGGTGTGGAAGATGTGCACTCGCAAGTGGAGCAACTTTTAACAGCTAAGCTAGGCGATATGGGTAAAAAAATCCACAGTGGCCGCTCGCGCAATGACCAGGTCTTGTTGGATTTAAAACTATTTGCACGTGCCGAGTTGGCTACAACTGTTGAGGCTGTAAATGAGCTTTTCGAAGTGCTTATTTCGCAAAGTAATAACTACAAAAACATACTTTTACCAGGCTACACACACTTACAAGTGGCTATGCCTTCGTCGTTCGGTTTGTGGTTTGGTGCTTATGCCGAAAGCCTTGCCGACGATTTACAAACAGTACTTTCAGCCTACAAAATTACCAACCGCAACCCGCTTGGTTCGGCTGCTGGTTATGGGTCATCGTTTCCTTTAAACCGTCAGCTGACGACTGATTTACTGGGTTTCGAAAGTATGAATTACAATGTAGTTTATGCTCAAATGGGACGTGGAAAAATGGAACGTACCGTAGCAAATGCCTTAGCCAGCGTGGCTGCTACCATTTCGAAATTGGCTTTCGACGCTTGCATGTTTACTTCGCAAAACTTTGGATTTATCAAGCTTCCTGACCAATTTACAACGGGTTCGAGCATTATGCCACATAAAAAAAACCCAGATGTTTTTGAACTTACTCGTGCTAAATGCAATAAATTACAATCATTACCTCAACAGATATTGTTGATTACAAATAATTTACCTTCGGGCTACTTCCGCGACTTACAAATTATCAAAGAAGTATTTGTCCCTGCTTTTGCCGAATTGCGCGATTGCATTGAAATGACCACTATGATGATGGCGCAGGTGGAAGTAAATAAGAATATATTAGACGAAAAACGCTACGATTTTTTATTCAGTGTAGAAGAAGTTAATCGACTAACATTGGAAGGAATGCCATTTCGTGATGCATACAAAAAAGTGGGACTGGACATTGAAAGCGGTAACTTTACACCTGATAAAAACATTACACATACGCACGAAGGAAGCATTGGAAATTTATGTAACAACCAAATTGTAGCTTACAAAAACGAAGTTTTGAATGGCTTTAATTTTTCATCCATGCAAACGGCATTACAAAAGCTACTAAGTTAAGGATAAACGAATGTTGGTATTACAACAAAAAGGATAATATTTTCAACAAATATTATCCTTTTTGTTGTAGTAAAAGATTTATTTCAATGAAAAAATAAATATCCTAATAAAATGGCGGCTGTAATTCCTACAAAGTCGGCAAATAAGCCACAGGCCAATGCATAACGTGTATTTTTAATATTTACCGAACCAAAATAAACAGCTAAAATAAAGAAAGTTGTATCTGTAGAGCCTTGGATTATACAGGATAAGCGACCTACAAATGAGTCGGCACCATGCACTGTCATAGCATCAACCATCATACCACGCGCTCCACTCCCACTCAGTGGTTTCATAAGCGCTGTAGGTAATGCTTCTACAAAATCGGTATTAACTCCCGAAAGCGCAACAGCATATTTAACACCTTCGAGCAAATAATCCATAGCCCCTGAAGTACGAAACATGGCAATAGCAACCAATATAGCAACTAAATAGGGTACTATACCTATAGCCACCTGAAAACCTTCTTTAGCGCCATCAATAAAAGAGTCGTATACATTGGTTTTGTTACGAAGTGCCATGGCAATAAACGAAACCAAAATTGAAAACAAAATGAAATAAGCTGCAAAATTTGAATATTTTGCAATATCTTCCTTGGGCAACTGACTAAGCGCATAAATAAGTCCACCAATAATCGAAATTAGTCCACCTAGAGTTAACAGAATTGTACGATTAAAAAGATTGATTTTTTGAATAATAGCCACAGTAATAAGTCCGGTAAGTGCCGCACAAAAAGTGGCAATGAGAATTGGCAAAAACACATCAGCAGGATTCACTGCACCTAATTGCTGCCTAAAAGTAAGTATGCTGATGGGAACAAGCATTAGCCCAGCAGTATTTAAAACCAAAAACATAATCATGGGATTGGAAGCTTCCTCTTTTTTGGGATTAAGTTCCTGTAATTCCTTCATGGCCTTAAGTCCGAGTGGAGTTGCGGCATTATCCAACCCAAGCATATTGGCCGACATATTCATAAAAATACTACCCATAGCAGGGTGTCCTTTAGGAATTTCGGGAAATATTTTGGAGAAAAATGGCGCTACCATACGAGAGAGTATATTAATAGCACCTCCACGGTCGCCAATTTTAAGTATACCTAACCACAACGAAAGCATACCAGTAAGCCCTATTGATATTTCGAAACCTGTTTTGGCCGATCCAAAGCCAGCCTGCATTACTTCCATAAAAATGTCGGTCTTGCCAAACACAAAACACTGTATACAAGCAATGACAAAAGCAATTAGTATAAATCCAATCCAAATATAGTTCAAAATCATTTCATCCTTATTTTAGCTGTTTGAGTACAAAAATACGCATTTTTAACGAAAAAATCTCTCTTGTTCCAACTTTTACAAAACATTAGTTGATGGTTTGTCTCGAAATGAGTATTTTTGTAGCTGCTAACAAAAAATAATGATATTATTTTTTCAATAATATTTTTCTCAACACAAATGAAAATCGAAATAAGAAACTATGTTGTACCTTCCATACCAATGGCATTGCTGTTGATTATTTTGGTTACAATTATTTGGTTCAGTGATTTATTTATTCACAAAAGTATTCAATCTGTAAATGCAGGGAATGCTTTATCGGTTGAACTTAATCAATATTTCAACCAACACTTGGCAATATCCAATATTGTTAGTCTTTTGCTTACTGCATTAAATGCTTTGTTACTCGGACAATTAAACAACAAATACACCATTATCCGTACGCGTACATTTTTACCAGTTTTGTTTTATGTATTGCTAATGGCATGTTGGCACGAAACACATACTGTAGTTTTATCGCATTTAGTTTTGAGCTTTGTAATGGTGGCAATGTTTGTCATTTTCAATGTATATCGTAATAGGAATGCATCCGAACAAGCATTTTTGAGTAGCTTTTTAGTTGCAGTGAGCAGTCTTTTTTTTGAACCAATGATATTGTATATTCCATTATTATGGATTGGTCTTATTCTGTTTCACAGCCTCTCACTTCGCAACTTTCTTGCTACAATAATTGGGGCAGTCACTCCTTGGGTTTTGTATCTGGTGGTTCGAGCATACCTTCAGCCTGACATATTGTGGCTTAATCAGTTAGCTTCATCTTTTGATATCGGTTTTTCGGTATTAACACGTCCATTTAGCGAAATCATATATTTGATAGTACTTTTCATCCTATTTATGATTGGTCTAGTTGGACTTACTTCGAATATGAATCAGGATTCGATGCAAACACGATCCATGTTAATATTCATTATCTATTTTGCATTCCTATCGTTTATATTTTCGATGATTTTTGTGAAACATTTTTTTGTATTTCTTCCTTTTATAGGCTTAGGCTATGCACTTTTACTTTCGCACCCCTTTACACTTAAAAAGGGTAACTTCTTTGGAATAATTTTTATGATTTTTATTTTTGTAAATATTATATTCGTAGCCTTTAATATTTTATTTCCACCACAATGATAGAGTGGATTGAATTAGGATATTTAGGATTATTCATAGCCTCGTTTCTAGCGGCTACAGTTGTTCCGTTTAGCTCCGAAGTTGTATTCTCCGCTTTAATAGCAGCTGGATTCAACAATTGGACGTGCGTATGGGTAGCCACCTTGGGCAACTGGTTGGGCGGCATGACTTGCTATTATCTGGGAAGAGCTGGAAAGATTGAATGGATTGAAAAATATCTGCGTGTAAAAAAAGAAAGCATGGACAAGTTTATGTCCAAACTTCATAAATATGGCGATTGGTTTGCGTTCTTTACATTTTTGCCCGGAATTGGCGACATTATAGCAGTAGCCTCAGGCTATTTACGATGCAGATGGTGGATAGTGGCAATTTCCATGCTATTGGGCAAATTTGTGCGATACATAGTTTGGCTCGGGTTATTTCAACAAGTATGGAGCTTACTTGGATTGTAAATATAAAATTAGAAATTAGAAAATAAGAAATTCAGATAAAAAGTAACAAGGAATTCAGATAATAATATAAAACAGCGTATAAAACGTGCGAAGCACATAATAACGCACGAAGTGCCTAAAAACGTCGAACCTGCCTGCGGTAGGCAGGGCCAAAAAAAAGAATAAATGAATAGAAAAGTTAGAGTGCGATTTGCACCAAGTCCAACCGGCCCGCTACATATAGGCGGTGTTCGAACAGCATTGTATAATTACTTATTTGCTCGCAAGTTTAATGGCGACATGTTACTTCGCATTGAAGATACGGATTCGGCCCGATTTGTACCTGGCGCTGAAGATTACATTGTAGAAGCCCTCAGTTGGCTCGGCATTGAAATTGACGAAGGCATTGGCGCCAAAACCCAAGGCATGCACGCTCCTTATCGACAAAGCGAACGAAAACCCATTTATCGCAAATATGTGGATCAATTGCTCGATGCAGGTTTGGCTTATATAGCGTTCGACACTCCTGCCGAATTGGACTCAAAACGTGCGGAAATAGCTAATTTTCAGTACGATGCTAAAACTCGTGGTATAATGACCAATTCGCTTACGTTAACAGCCGATGAAGTTACTAACCGCATTTCGAATGGCGAACAATATGTAGTACGCATAAAAATTGAACCAAACGAAGAAATTAAGGTACAGGATTTGATACGTGGTGAAGTTATCATTAACTCATCAGTTATCGACGACAAAGTGCTTTTTAAATCGTCTGACGTGCTTCCAACTTATCACATGGCCAATGTAGTGGATGATTTTTTAATGGAAATATCACATGTTATACGTGGCGAAGAATGGCTGCCATCAGCTCCATTGCATGTATTGCTTTATAGGTATTTAGGATGGACAGCTCAAATGCCTCAATTTGCACATTTGCCACTACTACTTAAACCCGATGGCAATGGTAAACTTAGCAAACGCGATGGCGACCGCCTTGGATTTCCTGTTTTTCCACTTAACTGGACCGATCCCAAAACAAACGAAACTTCGTCGGGTTATCGCGAAGCGGGTTATTTTCCCGAAGCTGTTGTTAATTTCCTTTCGTTACTTGGTTGGAATTCGGGTACCGAACAAGAGATTTTTTCGATGCAAGAGCTCATTGATCAATTCTCGCTCGAACGCGTAAGTAAAAGTGGAGCAAAATTCGACTACGAAAAGGGTAAATGGTTTAACGATAAATACTTACAAAATAAACCCATCGAAGAAATTGCAAATTTATTTCAACATATTTTAATCGATAAAGGGATAATCGAAGACTCGGACAAAGTACAGAAAATCACTTCATTGGTGCGCGAACGCGCCGTATTTGTGAATGATCTATGGCTGCAATCGTCCTTCTTTTTTGTAGCCCCAACCACATACGACGAAAAAACAGTACAGAAACGTTGGAAAGCCGAAACACCAGATCAGCTTACCGAACTTTGTGATGTATTAGCCGTAATCGATGATTTTGGTGCAGAAAACACCGAAGAAATTGTTAAAGCTTGGATTACTGCCAACGAATACAATTTAGGAGCGATAATGAATGCCTTTCGCCTTTCGCTGGTTGGTGAGCCCAAAGGACCACATATATTTGATATAACGGCAATAATTGGTAAAGACGAAACAATAGCTCGAATTCGAAAAGCTATTTCGAGTATCACTTTTTAAAAAACAAAAGCCTGCCTCAATATCTTGAAGCAGGCTTTTTACCTTCACGATTTCTTTTCAAACTCTTCTTGTAGGTTGATTTCAATACCTTTTTTGTCATAGAATTTATATTGTAAAAAACCAAGTTGCTGTGATGCTAAGAACTTGCATCCGCTACCGTATTTCCTACGCCATTTCCATTTCATCGAGATGAATCCTTTCGAAATAAACGATTCGACATAAGGATGTAAATGCAGCGTAAACTCTTTTATCTTCAGTTGCTTAACCACCATTTCAATTTTACTTTCCAATTGGTCGGCAAATAAAATGGAAGGCTTGGTATGTCCTGTACCAAAACAAGTAGGACATGTTTCTTCAATGTCGATATGTGTTACGGGTCGTACTCGCTGACGCGTCATTTGCATCAGTCCGAATTTGCTGAGCGGCAGGATATTATGTTTTGCACGGTCACCAGCCATTGCGTCGCGCATGCGATCGTAAAGTTTCTGACGGTTTTCGTTATCGTGCATGTCGATAAAATCGACTACAATAATACCTCCCATATCTCTCATTCGAAGTTGTCGGGCAATTTCGTCGGCAGCAGCCAGATTCACATCCAACGCGTTACCTTCTTGCCCACTACCTACTTTCGACCTATTTCCACTGTTTACATCAATTACATGTAAAGCTTCGGTATGCTCAATAATAAGGTATGCACCGCTTTTGAAAGATACTGTACGTCCGAAAGTAGATTTTATTTGTTTGGTAACTCCAAATCCGTCAAAAATCGGTATTTCCTCTTTATACAGTTTTACAATATCTTTGCGATCAGGTGCTATAAGTTCTACATAATCCCTTATTTCAGTAGCAACATCTGCATTATTTACATGTATGTGCTTAAAATTGGTGTTGAATAAATCTCTAATTATTCCCACCGTGCGACCTAATTCTTCTAAAATTAGCGAAACTCCTTTGGCTTGTTGTGTTTTGATTATCGCTTCTTCCCAGCGTTTAACCAAAATACGTAGCTCATTATCGAGTTCGGCTACTTTTTTATCTTCGGCAACAGTACGCACAATCACTCCAAATCCCTTTGGTTTAATGCTTTGTATCAATTGCTTCAGTCTCATTTTTTCTTCATCCGTTTTGATTTTCGATGATACGGAAACCTTATCGGCAAAGGGAATGAGAACTAAAAATCGTCCTGCTATCGAAATTTCGGCTGTTAAGCGCGGACCTTTGGTTGAAATGGGCTCTTTAGCTACCTGAACCAGAATGTCTTGTCCAGTCTTTAGTATATCGCCTATTGCACCGCTTTTGTCAATTTCGGGTTGCAGTTTAATTTTCTGAATGGCAGGTACTTTTTTACGGTCGCTCAGTATCTGCGTTGTAAACTGGTATAGTGTATTGAAATTCGAACCTAAATCAAGATAGTGAAGAAAAGCGTCTTTTTCGTGTCCTACATCTACGAAAGCTGCATTCAGACCAGGCATTATTTTTTTTACTTTGCCCAAGTAGATATTTCCAACAGCAAAGCTCTCTTCGCGTGTTTCGTGGTTTAATTCTACAAGTCTTTTGTCTTCGAGCAGCGCAATAGATATTTCGGATGGTTGTACATCGACTACTAGTTCGCTATTCACATTTTATGATTTTGGGGGTTGTTTTTATAAAGAAAAACAAACTTATTAGCCAAGATACAGCTTATAAGTTTGTTTTCTTGGACTTTAACGTATCAAAGACCATGTAAGACTATTTCTTTTTATGTCTATTTTTACGTAGTCTCTTTTTACGCTTGTGAGTCGACATTTTATGTCTTTTTCTTTTTTTACCGCTTGGCATCTTTCTTTCTTATTTTAAAAATTATTTTACTGAACTAACAAAAGTCTTGGCTGGTTTGAACGATGGGATGCTGTGAGCCGGGATGATGATAGTAGTGTTTTTAGAGATGTTGCGAGCAGTTTTTTCAGCGCGTTGTTTTACAATGAAGCTACCGAATCCTCTTAAATATACGTTGTCGTTTTTCGACAATGAATCTTTTACTGCTTCCATGAAAGCTTCTACTGTTTTTAATACATCAGCCTTGTCAAGACCTGTGCTTTTAGCAATTTCGTTTACGATATCTGCTTTAGTCATTTTGGTAAGTTTTTAACTTGTTAATAAATATGTTTGATTTTTTGTTTCTAAAAACGGACTGCAAATATATAGCTTTTATTCTGATTAAAAAACATTTGCGTTGTTTTTTTTGAAAATAAATTGATTTTTAGCATTTTTATTTTTTAGCAGCACTCAAATACTGTTCAATCTCCGACAACTTTAAATTGCGACCAACAATCACTCCATTTCTGTCGATTAATACTGTAGCGGGAATTGAACGAATTGCATATAAATTGGCGCCTGCACTTTTCCATCCTTGTAAGTCCGAAATATGTTTCCAATTGATTTGCTGTTTGTTAACTGTTTCTTTCCACGCTAGGGTGTCATCGTCGAGCGATACGCCCAAAATCTCGAGCTTTGCTCCTTTGTGTTTAGCATAAAGTGCTTTTAATTCTGGTAACGATTTCATACAGGGACCACACCACGATGCCCAAAAATCGATCAACACAAAATCGGTCTTGCCTATTAACGACGACAAAGCTAATTTTTGGCCTTGCATATCAGGTAGTTCAATTTCGGTGAATTTCTGTCCTTTGCTTGTTTGTTTTTCAACATCAATAGCTGCAATAATCTCGGCCATGCGTGGTATTGCTTTTGTTTGGGGAGTCATTAGTTGAACAATTTTTTCTTTTTGCTCAACGGTCATACTGTAAAACGAAGAACCAAAAACATAATTCCCTACAATACTATTGGCATTATCAGTGGAAAATTGAATATCATTTGCCGTTATTATGTTCTCAAATTCAGCCATTTTAGCATCAACAGCTTCCTTTTCGGCTTCGGTTGCAGTGCTGTCGTTAAAACTTTTGTACACTTCCTCTGCTTTAGCATAATAGCTGTTTTTCAGAATAAGATATTTTTGCAACACTTCATTCTGTTCAGTCCCTTCGGCAGTTACTCCCGATTTATCAATGTGGATTTTGATTTCTCCATTTTCGAATACAAATGGTTCGCGGATTGATTCACCATCCGCCTTTTCAATTGCAATAAAAACTACTCGAGCACTATCGCAAACACCTTCGAAAGCAAACTTGCGGTTTTCAATTTTGGCACTGTCAATGGTTGTCCACACACGGTTAATGCGTTCCTTTATAAATACATATTTGCCGTTTAACGATGGTTCATTTACTGTACCTTCGATTTTGTAAGTTGTAGGTTTACAACTTGCAATCAAGATTGTTATTACGATAAAATAAAATAGTTTCTTCATTTTTCAATAATTTGTTTTTTATAATTAGACGTGGCATGCCACGTCTCTACCAAAATCATCATATCATCTCATTATCACATCATCTCATCAATTTCTTCAAAATAGCTTTTGGAACTGCATCTTTATGTACCACAATATTAATAGTTTTGTGCATTACAAACGATTCGCTGGCATACCAAATTCCTTTGTATTTGCTATCGGTTCCCCATGAGTTTTTCACAAGATAGTATTTTGTTCCGTTTTGGTCTTTGGCAGTGCCGTAAATCACCATGCCATGATCGTCGGTAGTTTCAAAATTATCAAAACTCTTCTGACGAAGTTCTTGCGTAACTTTTACTTCGGGTTGTGGTCCTTTTACCTTGTAGATTTTTTCTTCCATTTCTTTTTGGCTAATATTCAACCATTTTGCCTGATCCGAGCCAGGAAGATTTTCTTTTTTCACTTCAGGATTTACTGCCACACCATTGCGTGTAAAACCTTTTTCGCTTACATCCGAACCCCATGCTATGGTATAACCTTTGTCAATTGCATTGTCGAACACAGCATTGAACTCATCCAACGGCAAGTTATACGATTCCTCCCAGCGCCAGTTATCAGGTATTTCGATTACAAATTTGCTGTAAAATGGATGATGTGTAAACGATGTAAGCGACACATAATCGTCCATATTCAATCCGAGCGACTGCGCGTAAGTAATGGGCGAATATTTTTTTCCTTTCAACGTAAATTCCGTTGGAATTTTACCCAAATAAGCATCCAAAATGCCATCGAAACCAGCCTTCCATGCTGTAGAAAGTCTTTTGTTTGGATTTTTCACAATCACATCCACATAAGCACGAGTCAAAGCATCAAGTTCACCATGACGGTGTTTATCTTCGCCGTAGTTATACCCACTCATCAACGAATCGGGTACTATACCTTGATTTTTAAGCGTATACATAACATCGTAAAATGAACCTCCACCAGCAAAATTCGAAGTTCCATTCATACGTACAAATTTGTCAGCTTTATCTGAATAGGATTTGTGCACCACATACATTTCCGAAAGGTCCACTTCAGGCTTTCCCATTCGAAGCAATTCAGCTTCGAAAAAGCCAATAGCCGAAAAGCTCCAGCAGGTTCCCGAGCTTGCCTGATTTTTCACAGGTGTAATTTTATTTTCTTTTATCGTTGTAAAGCGAAATGATGTATCAACAGCAGTTGTATCTTTTTCAATTGCCGTAGCAGCAAAAGCTCCGAGGCTAAATGCTGCAATTAAAAGTAGTTTGTTCATATAAATATTATTTTAAAATTTTCTCTTTTTTGAATTATTATGCAAATATAAGATATTAAAATGAGATAATAAAAAATCAACAGCCTTTTACCAAAAGTTGGAGTAACTTCATGTTATCTACTCACAAACAAGTAATTGCCGAAAAAATTCCCTATTCACAACTTTTATTTAAAAAATAATTATACATTTGTATTCAGATATTTACAATTGAGCCTTAGGCTTTTTTCGGTATCTTTTTTCGTCAATTGTAGCGACAATTGCATTACATATTATCAAAAGCGTTAGCTTTAAAAACAACCAATTTACTTGATTATTTATGACTGAAGATTTACAACTCCAACCTACTGATATTCAAAACAAAATTTACACTATTCGTGGACAACGCGTTATTATTGACCGTGATTTAGCCGAGATTTACGGCGTAGAAACACGTGTTTTAAATCAGGCAGTTAAACGAAATATAGAGCGATTCCCTGAAGATTTTATGTTTCAACTAACTGATGTTGAATTTCATGATTGGAAATCACAAATTGTGATATCCAATGCGCTAACTATGAGTTTAAGAAAAAAGCCTTTTGTGTTCACAGAACTCGGTGTAGCAATGCTAAGTAGCGTGTTGAATTCAAAAACAGCAATACAAATTAATATGAGTATTATGCGAGCCTTTGTCGTTATTCGACAAGCAATTACGACAAAACCAACAAACACAGTAGCCGAACTCCCCCTTTATCCAAGGCAAGTTCGGTTTTTTTATGTCTATTCGGGGCGCGACTTAGAGTCGCACTCCGAATATTAAAATCCAACAAAACAAATCTTCGTTAAATGTAGGAATAGTTTACTACCTGTTTAATCGGATGAATTTCTTAGTTGAAGTTAGGTAGATTGAGATTATTACAATAATTATTTATAGTGTTTAGGTGTCAATTTCAAAAGATGTTAGTATATTTGCAGCTCACTCTAAAAGTACAGAATTATGATAGTAACTGCTCAAATTAACATAGAAAGTCCAACAGGAAGACGCCTTGTTCGCGAATTAGAAAAACATCATAAAGTTGTGAAGTTGAATTATCAAAATACACCTGAAATTGAAGGTGTTACAAGTCAAACATACACTTACGACGAATTTAAAAAAAATGTAAAAATTGAATTTAAAAAACGCTATGGAGTGAATTTCGATGAGGTATGAATAAATTTAGAATAGTTTTTTCAGAAGAATCAAATAAAGATATTCAAAAATTATTTGACTTCATTGAAGAAAATTATAAAGCGCCATCGACTGCCAAAAGGTATATTGTTGGGTTATTCTCAACAATAGATTTACTATCAAATTCGGCAGACTCGTATCCAATACAGAATCATAAATCATTTTTTAAATATGGCTTATTTGTTCGAAGATTGAACTATAAAAGAATGGTTGTTATTTTCACGTTGGAAAATGATGTTGCTTTTATTCTTCGAATAATCCCAAGTTCATTAGTTATTTGAATATGAATTACAATTAGCAATGTAATTTTCGATACCCTATTTCGTGTATTAACGGCGTTAAAAGCAAAAGTTACATTTCAAGTGGAAATACCCTGAAACTTAAATAAAAAAACCGAACTCCTCCTTTTTTTACAAGACAAGTTCGGTTTTTTTATGTCCATTCGGTGCGCGACTTAAAGTCGCACTCCGAATGTGCATTTCAAAACCTGAAACGAGAAACAATATTATTTTACCGGTATATTTTTCAGTGTTTCAACCAGATAGTCCCAGAAAAGCTGCACAGTGGCAATGTTTACTTTTTCGTCGGGCGAATGTGGGTAACGAATGGTTGGGCCAAACGAAATCATATCCATATTTGGATAATGCGTTCCTAAAATGCCACATTCGAGTCCGGCATGGATAATCATGATTTTGGGCGTTTTGCCATATTTATCTTCATAAATTTTCAACATCGCTTTTAAAATTGGTGAATCCAAGTTTGGTTTCCAACCGGGATATCCACCTACAAATTCAACTTTTGCACCTGCCAAAGCAAAATTACTTTCGATAATAGATGCTAGTTCGGACTTGCGCGAATCTACTGAACTACGGAGTAACGAACGTAATTCAATTTTCTGTCCGTTTGATTTTATAATGGCCAAATTATTGGATGTTTCAACTACAGTCGGCAATTCGGGAATAAAGCGATAAACGCCATTAAAACAAGCCGTAACGCCATTAATTAAGTCATCCTGAATCTCTTCGGGAATAAGTCCGGTAGGTAAAGCCACTTCTTCGGCAGTAAGCGAAATATTGTTTTCAACTCCAGCAAACTCTTCTACAAAAAGCGTTTCCATTTCGTCGATTAAATCCATAATGTCGTCCACAGCATCGCCAGGCACAGTAAGCACTGCAAAAGCTTCGCGAGGAATGGCATTACGTAAGCTTCCACCTTCAATACTTGCTAAGCGAGCTTGGCATTCGGCCACAGCTAGTTTCAGAAAACGGAACATGAGTTTATTGGCATTGGCACGTTGCAAATGAATATCCACACCCGAGTGTCCTCCTTTAAGCCCTTTCAACGTTACTTTAACAGCCACATCGCCTTCGGGAATTTCCACTTCATTGTAAGCAAACGAAATGTTTGCATCCAAACCACCGGCACACCCCACATACAATTCACCTTCATCTTCCGAATCCAGATTCATCAAGATATCACCTTTCAAAAACCCTGGCTCTAATCCAAAAGCACCATGCATACCTGTTTCTTCGTCCACAGTAATAAACATTTCGATAGCCGGATGTGCAATATCGTTCGATGCAAGCACTGCCATTGCTGCCGATATACCCATACCATTATCGGCTCCGAGCGTAGTATCTTTGGCAGTTACCCAGTCACCATCAATATAGGCTTCGATAGGGTCGGTTTCGAAATTGTGGGCAATGCCCGAGTTTTTCTGAGGCACCATATCCATGTGTGCTTGCAAAACTACAGCCTTGCGGTCTTCCATGCCTGGAGTTGCAGGCTTACGTACCAATACATTGCCTATTTCATCGCGGAGGGTTTCGAGACCTAGTGATTTACCAAAATTTTCGAGAAAAGTACCGATTGGTTCTTTTTTGCCCGAAGGGCGTGGTACTTGTGTTAAACTATAAAAATGATTCCAAAGCGCTTTAGGCTCTAATTGACGAATGTCGCTCATATTATTTTTTATTAATGTTGTATATTTATACTATTTTTCCAATCTACAAATATCCGTATTTTTTTTTACAAAACAAGCACTGAGAATACCTTTTTAAAATTTATTTTACGGATTATCAAAATTGATTATTTAAAACAACTCAAGGTTTCTTTTTGTTTTTCGGTAAGTTTAGTACAAATCTTATCAACTGCCTTCCGGTTTGTTTTCTGAAAATCAATTGCTAGTTTCGAAATTTTCGTATTTACTTTGGCTATTTCGGCAGCATTTATTTTAGCTTCACTTTTCTTTAGTGCCAATTCCTTTTTAAGTTTAGCTATACTTTTTTCAATTTTTACCCGCTTTTCATCCCTACAAGTTTCAATTTTCAGAATACTTTTTGTTTGTTTAGCTGAAAGGTCAGTCACAATTTTCGTAACTGAAACATGCTTATTTGCCAATAATTTAGTTGCCTCTTCCAAGCTTTCGGCATGCGTATCGGCAAACAATACAGGCTGCGTTGTTGGATTTGATAGCGATTGATTGTTTTGCGCATTTATAGTTACATGGCAGGATAATAACAACACAACTAGTACGATTAATTTATTCATTTGTTTAGTTTATTTAGTTCGGTTTATATACAAATCGGTAGCTTTGTTTTTAACTATTAAAAAATGATGCTCAGCTTTATATGGCAATGCCTGTTTCCAAGATTGGTGCACAATTGGTGCTTTGGCAGCATAAGCTTGAGCAACCCCAGTAATCTGACTAATTGCTTTTGCCAGTAAACCCTCGTTTATATCGCCCAACTGATGTTTAAAATCATCCTCAATATAGTAATTAGGCACAAAACCTTTTGTAAAATCGCTCTGACGATCTTTATTAAAATAACGCAGCACTATAGGCATAAACGCCCACTGGTTTTTTGTGTTTTTTTCATCGTTAATCAGTGTGGAGCCTACGTTTTTACCTACTGTAGTATCGCCTACAAGTATGCAAGGTAAAAATGGTTTAAGTCCGTTGATTACCATTTCGCTAGCCGAAGCAGTACCATCGCCAGTTAAAAAATAAATGCGTTGCAAGCTATTTCCAATATTTTGAACCGGAAATTTATCCGTTTTAGGTGATGGTAAATCGATGGTTGTAGCAAAATTATCAGAAAACGGGTTCTCGTTCGGATAATTACTTTTAAAACTGGAACTATTAAAATAATCGGTGTAATTTCGGTTATACTCGGTATACGAAAACACTTTGTTTGTTGTCAGATTAGGCACCAACATGCTAGCAAAATTTATGGCCGAAGACACCATTCCGCCATGATTATAGCGCAAATCAACAACCAAGTCAGTGATATTTTGTTGCTTAAATTGGCCAATGGCAGCGTTCAATTCCAAATCATATTTCATTGTTTTATCGCCAGGGTCGTTTGTAAAAAAGTTGTACACTAAGTAACCTATCTTTTTGGTTTGAAAGGTATAAACCGTATCCAAAAACACTGGATTCTCGTTGTAGCCATTTACTTTATTAACCACAACAGGTGTTTTGTCAGTAAATATATTGTTTGAATAATCACTAAAGGTAATACTCACAGATGGGGTTACATCACTCAACGAAGCAATTACTGTACGATAGTTGGTCATTGTCATTTGCTGATTGTTTATGCGGCGAATAATATCACCACGCTTAATTCCAAGTGTACGAGCTGGTGTACTTGGCTTGGTGTAAAGCACTAGAGCCACCACATTTTCGTTCGAATCAGCCTCCCGAAACAATTTAAATTCAAAACCTACTTCGGAAGCAATTACACCATTCAGCTCGTTTTTAATCTTCTCGTAGCTTTCAAAAATAGCCGAAAATCTATCCTCCTTATTCATTAAACTTTTAAAATACACGCTTGGTTTATCTGTTGAACTTTTGAAATAAGGTAACTCAGTATTCCAATAATACACGGCCGTCATATTATCGTGGAACCATTCATTCACATACTTGTACATTTCGGGCGAATCAACTTCGTCGTTGTTTTTGCAACTCACAATAAACAAACATAAAATTGCGAAAAGGAAAAGATTTTTTTTCATTTGGAAATTCTTTGTTAAAAATTTTACATTAATAATTACAAACACTATAAGTGCACAAAGATAAAAATAATACTCAATTTTTACAACAAAAAAGGCGAGTTGCCCCGCCTTAAATGTTTTCACAACGGAATAATCCTTATTGTGATTTGCTTCAAAAATTGTACTGCAAAAATAGATAAAAATTTCATGCAGACAACATTTGTTTTATAAAATAATTATTTTTAACTTTAGCCCCTCTAATTAACTTTTTAAAATTTATTAAAACATGAAGAAAATTTTAGGTTTGGATTTAGGTACAAATAGTATTGGATGGGCGCTGGTGAACACCAAAGACAACAAAATTGAGGGAATGGGTAGTCGGATAATACCGATGGGAACAGACAAACAAGACTATGAAAAAGGAGTTGGAATAACGAAAAATGCGACTCGTAGAGAAAAACGAACTACTCGTAAAGGCAATAAACGCTACAAACTTCGCAGAAATAAACTCTTATTTATATTGAACGAGTTGGGAATGTTACACGACCAATTCCAGTTCAAAAACGGGATACCAGAACCAACAAAATTACAAGATTTAGAACTTTTACCGATTTCAAAAAAAACGAAACAATTTGATGCCCTAGGGCTGTTAGATCTAAAAGTTAAGGCATTGGAGAAATCAATTGAATTTAAAGAGTTTGGAAAAATACTTTATCAATTCAATCAATTACGCGGTTATTCAGGTGGTAATAACAACGAAGTTGTCAATAAAAAGAAAGATGAGCATGAAGATGTTGAAAAAAAGAGGTATGAAGTTATTGTTCAGAAAGTAGAAATCTTGAAAGTAGAACAGTCAGAATACACTTTTACTGTAAGAGGAGGAAAAAACAAAGGTGAGAAACAGTATTATTTTGATATTACAATAAATTATGATGGAGAAGAAGTAGAAGGTCAAACCGAATTACAAAATCTTAAAGAAAAAGAAGGTCAAGAAGAAGAACTTGAAATCCGTATAACAAGAAAAAAAGACGATAACGTAACTTACAAATTTGCTCTGCCTCAAAAGTCCAATTGGCGTAAAGCAATGGAGTTATCTGAAAAAACTTTGCAAGAAGAAAACCTTTTTATCAGCCAATTACGTTTGCGGGATTTAAAACAAAACAAATGGACAAAAATCAGAAATCGAGTTTTTTTGCGTAATCGCTATAAAGAGGAATTTGACAAAGTTTGGGAAGTACAAGAAAAACAATATCCAATATTAAAAGATTGCCCAAAAGAAACTTTAAAAAAGATTACTTTCTATATTTTCCCTGGAAATAGTGAATCACAACAATCATTGCGAAAAACTGCTCTTGAAAAAGGATTGAAATATATAATAAAGGATCAAATAATTTATTATCAGCGTCCATTAAAACCACAAACCGAGTTAATTAGTAATTGTCGTTTTGAAAAAGAAGAAAAAGTTATCCCTTCATCGCATCCATTTTTCCAAGAATTTAGATGTTGGAAACAGATAAACAACCTCTTTGTCACTTCAAAAATGCTAGTGGGGAATAAATATATATATCAAAACCGATATTTGACTTCCGAAGAAAAAAAGGCAATTTATGAAAAACTACAATCACAAAAAGAAGTTGGTTTTGCTACTGTAGTTGAAATCCTTAATATGGATAAAAGCAAAGGCAAGTTAGACAAAGAGCAAAAAGATTATTATCTCAACGGTTTAAATGTAAAGGCAAAATTAAAAGGATGTGATACATTGCTATCCATAAAAAAAGAGATAGATGATTATTTTAATGATTTTATTTCTCAAGATGAAAAACTCGTTGAGAAACTTTGGAGTGTAATTTTCGATGTAAATAATCACGATGGCAGTGAATATGACGTTGAGAGCAAGCGAGTCTCATCAATAATAGCGGTATTAGAAAACCTTACAGACAAGCAAAAAGCCAAAGAGTTATCATTGAGATTAGCTCAAAAAATCAAATTTCCTCGCAAATATGCAAGTTTATCAGAAAAGGCGATTCAGAATATTTTGTTCTTGATGCACCCTAATCCGCTGAACATACCCAATAAAATTCAACAGCATTTCAAAAATATTCAACATTTGATTGAAACAGGCGAAATTCTTGACAATTTCAGTTACGATTTAGAAGAATATGTAATTGATTTTGTAGGAAAAAATCCAAATGTATTAGAAAAAGGTGGTTTAATGGAATCGTTTGCTATTTCCTTGGTTTATGGGAGACATACAGCTGAAACAATAAAAGCACAAATTAAAAATTACCACGATATTAAATATGAAGTAAGAAATCTACGAAATCCTGTTGTAGAGCAACTTGCTAACGAAACTATGCAAGTAATTAAGGCAATCTGGAAGCAATATAAATTCAACCCCGAAGAATTGGAAATTCGAGTAGAGTTGGCAAGAGATTTAAAAAATAGCGCAACCGAAAGAGAAAGTATTTGGAAAGGGCAGATAAAAAGCAAAAAAAACAATGACAGAATAAAGGAACGGTTGGCAGAAAATAATATTCATCCAACAGATGAAAATATACTTAAATATAGATTGTATGAACAGCAAAAAGAAATGTCTCCATATACTCGAAATAAAATCATTCCTTTTAGTGCATTGTTTGACAAACGATTGTATGATATTGACCACATAATTCCAAAATCGAGATATTATGATGATTCAATAAGTAATAAAGTGGTTTGTGAAACTAATATTAATGAAGAAAAAAGCAATCGGACTGCATGGGAATATATTACAGGACAACATTCGCCAGATATTCGTTCTACCGAAGATTTTGTGAAATATGTAAATGATAATTTCTACGGCAAAAAGAAAAAGAATTTATTAGCAGAAAAAATTCCATTAAATCCCGTTGAACGACAATTAAAAGATACTCAATATATTTCAGTCGCAATAAAAAATGAATTGGCTAAAATTGTTGGTAGTGATAATGTAAAAACAAGCACAGGTGAAATAACCGACTTCCTGCGTAGCCGTTGGGGATTAAGAAAGTTATTTATGGAACTTACTGAAAGTCGTTTCAAGCAAATGGAGCTTTGGGTTTTGGACGAAAATGGTAATCCAAAAACTGAATGGGTAACTAGAACCGTAATTGACGATGGTGAGAAAAAGAAGAATCTTTATGAAATTAAAAATTGGAGCAAACGATACGACCACCGACATCATTCAATTGATGCTCTGGTTGTGGCTCTAACAAATCAAAGCCATATTCAACGCTTAAACAATCTAAATAAGTATTATCAAGATGAACTTACTTCCAGAAAGGATGAGTTTAAGATTGAATTAAAGGAAGGTGAAAAAGTTTTAGAGGCGTTTTTAAACTTGGAAGCAAAACGCAGGGATGAGATTCTGCGCCAAATAGAAAGTTCACGATATTTTGAAAAACCATTTGACAACTTAGTAGAGCAAGCTAGAAATCAATTGGAAACTATGATTATTTCACATAAACCTAAAGACAAGTTAGGAATAAAAACTGATCACTTCGACAAAAACACACCTGACAAGATTTTAAAAAAACAAATTAAAGTTCGGGCTGGTTTACATCAAGAAACCTATTACGGAAAACTCAAAGGGCGTGATACAAAAAGAGTTGAATTATCACTGTTATCCATTACAAAAAACAAAACAACCAAGCAGGAAGAAATTATTGAGCTAATAGACAAAGTATTAGAAAAAGAAATTATTGAACACAAGAAACAATATGGTTCAATAAAAGAAGCATTTACTGGTGAAGGATTGAAAGCATTTAATGACAACAGAGTTGTGAATGCTAAACAACCAACATATAAAGTTAAAGTATGGTATAACAAAGAGGAAAAAAAAGAAAGTGGTTTACAACGTTTATATGATAAAAACGATAAACAAAGTGTAATTACTGGTGACAATTACTTATTCTTGATAATGGAAAAGAATGGAAAAAGAATATTTGATATTGCTTCGTTGTATGATTCTGTTTCTATTGCAAAGAATGCTCTAAAAGAGAATAATAATGATTTCAAAAATAAAATTGCGGAAGATTTTAGAATTAAGTATAAAGATAAACCTGAAAAAGTATTATTTACTCTACAACAAAATGAATTAGTTTATCTCCCTACCGACAATGACGATGAGGTTTTAAGAAAATCTAAAACCGAGTTTATTGAATGGATTAGTAAAGTACATAACAAAAAATCATTCTGCAAACGAGTTTATAAAGTTGTGAAATTTACTGGCAAAGATTGCTTTTTTATCCCACACAATTTTGCAAATTCAATAAGCGTAGCAAAAGAGTTATCAACAAAAGAGTTGGACAAATTGAAAGAAACATATGGAGAAAAGAAAATTCCAAAACAGGAAAAAAATTATGAAGAATTTGGTTCTTTTGGAAATTGTGCCAAAACTGAAGTTAATGATGATTTTATAAAAGAATTAGTTCTAAAAAAAGACTTTAAAGGGACATCTCCTATTAAGATTCAAGATTATTGTATCAAAATACAGATTGATTGGATTGGCAATATCTCCATCTAATCCATTTTCAAACTTTTCCAAAGTTTCGGTACTTTGGAAAAGTTAATAACTAAAAAAATTATGTCAAAAGCGAAACTAAAAAAAGAACTCAGCCAACTCGCTAAAGAACAATTAGTGGAACAAATTCTGGACTTGTACGATAAAAATAAGGCTGTAAAGGAATTTTACGATTTTTATCTGAATCCGCGTAACGAAAAGGAGTTGGCCGAAAAATACAAGAAAATCATCGTTAAAGAATTTGATGTTTCACGCCCTGAACGATCCGGATTGAAGTATTCGGTTGCAAAACGAGCAATTTCTGATTTCAGAGATTTACAACCTTCGCCGGAAGTATTGGCCGATGTAATGCTAACTTTGCCCGAATGTGCCTGTAAATTCACTTATACGTATGGTGATATGGAAGAAGCATTCTACAATGGTGCTTACAACAACTTTGTATCAGCATTACGATTTATGCACAAACATAATCTTTTGGGCGATTTTAAACTACGCGCCGAAGATTGTGTAAAATGGGCTTCGGTGTGTGGCTATGGTTTTGCAGCTGATATTGCACAAGCGTTTTACGATTATTATCTGGAATAATCATAATTCGGAGTGCGACTCTAAGTCGCGCCCCGAATATAAAAATTAACTACTATGCTACTTGAAAAAAATCATATTTATCATATTTACAATCAAGGTAATAATCGCCAAAAGATATTCTTCAATCGAGAAAATCAGTTGTTTTTCTTACAGAAAATGAATGATTATTTATTGCCCTATTGCGATATAATGGCATGGTGCTTAATGCCTAATCATTTTCATTGGATGGTATATGTACGCCAAACGGAGCTTGAGAGCGTTGATAGTCAGGGTGGGTTTCAAAGTATAGACAAGGTGACTCAAAGTGCAAGTCGGGGCGATTTAACTGATAGTCGGGGCGCGACTTTAAGTCGCACTCCGACTATTCCGCAAACCACTTCACTCAATCAATCTATTGGCATTTTATTAGCATCGTACACACGTGCAATTAATCAAGTAAATAAAACTTCCGGTTCTTTGTTTCGTCAGAAAACCAAATCCGATTGCATAACCAATGCACTTGAAATTTCACACTCATATTACAATTTAGGTTTTGGTACAAGTATATTGTTGCACGACCCCGAAAAGGAATATCCTCAGGCCTGTTTCAATTACATACATCAAAATCCGGTAAAAGCAGGATTGGTAAAACATGCCGAAGATTGGGAATTTTCATCATATCGTGATATTATTGGAATGAGAGCTGGAAAACTAATTAACAGAGAGCGAATTGCGGAGTTTGAATTAAGCTTGTGACGAAAAGAATGTCAGTCGGGGCGCATCACCAAAATAGACAGTCGGGGCGCGACTCTAAGTCGCACTCCGACTACTGAAAATGTCACACTCCGACTATTGACAATCGGGGCGCGACTCAAAGTCGCACTCCGAATATGGACTACCGATAACAAAAATAATCACCATGATAAAACGCACACTTTATTTTGGCAATCCAGCATACTTAAGTATGCGAAATGCGCAGCTAGTTATTTATTTACCCGAAGTAGTTAATAATAACACCCTACCCGAAAGTTTTAAAAAAGAAGCGCAGACTACAATCCCCATTGAGGATATTGGCGTGATGGTTCTCGATCACAAACAAATAACCATTACACATGGACTTATGGAGGCTTTGCTGGCAAATAATACGGCTCTTATAACGTGCGACAGCAGCCGAATGCCTGTAGGATTATTACTACCACTGAGCGGCAATACACTTCAAAGCGAACGATTCAATACTCAACTCGAAGCCTCACTCCCACTCCGTAAGCAATTGTGGCAACAAACCATACAATGTAAAATTGAAAATCAGGCATACGTTCTGAAAACCATGCGTGGTGCTGTGGTTAAAAACATGAAAGTATGGGCAGGCGATGTAAAAAGTGGCGATAGTGATAATTTGGAAGCAAGAGCAGCAGCGTATTATTGGAAAAATATGTTTCCAACCATCCCCGACTTTACACGAGGACGCGAAGGTGTACCACCAAACAATTTATTAAATTACGGTTATGCCATTCTCAGAGCAATTGTTGCTCGGGCGTTAGTAGGTAGCGGATTGCTTCCGACCTTTGGCATTCATCATCACAACCGCTACAATGCTTATTGCTTAGCTGACGACATTATGGAACCATACCGACCTTTTGTTGATAAATTGGTGGTGGAAATTGTGGATGGGATAATTGATTCAAGTCGGGGCGCGACTCAAAATAACACTCTGAGTAAAGACAGTCGGGGCGCGACTCAAAGTCGCACTCCGACTACAGAAATTGGCACTCCGACTACAGATAAATCGGGGCGCGACTTTGAGTCGCACTCCGATTTATCAATAACCAAAGAACTGAAAGCAAAACTACTTACAATTCCGGTGTTGGATGTGCAAATTAACGGTCAACGAAGTCCGCTTATGATTGCCGTAGGTTTTACTACTGCAAGTTTAGCAAAATGCTATGTTGGCGAAATACGGAAAATTTCTTATCCAGAATTTTAAGTTGGGGCGCAACTCTCAATGTAAAGTCGGGGCGCGACTCCAAGTCGCACTCCGACTTTAGAGTAACATAAGTTTCATTACGAATAATAAAATCGTGGAACGTTTTAGTGAATATCGTATTATGTGGGTATTAGTACTTTTCGATTTGCCAACCGAAACCAAAAAGGAGAAGAAGGCATACACCACATTCCGCAAAAAATTGATCGACGATGGTTTTACCATGTTTCAATTTTCAATTTACCTACGCCATTGTCCTAGCAGGGAAAATGCCGAGGTGCATATAAAACGTGTAAAAAACATGTTGCCCGAACTCGGCCAAGTTGGAATTTTGTGTATTACCGACAAGCAATTCGGACAAATGGAACTATTTCAGTGCAAAAAAGCAAAAACATTAAATACAGGAGGACAACAATTGGAGTTGTTTTAGCACAAAAATCGGATTGCTTTTCCAAATCGCACTCCGGCGAGAACTATGGCAGTTCAAAAAATCAGTCGGGGAGCGACTCAAAATCCCTCTCCGACTACAACTATGGTGGCTCTAAAGAATCAGTCGGGGCGCGACTCAAAGTCGCACTCCGACTACCAGTACAAAAACAAAAATCTCGCCTTTTGAGCGAGATTTCATGTTGATAAACACATCATTTTTTAATCCTACATGTTACGATAAATCTTTGATTTACATTGAATTACACATATCGTGTTGTTTATCAATGTCAAAGATACAATTTTTGAAAGCAAATCACAACAACATCAATTTCGTAAGCAATTATATCTTTGTTGTTTATCAATGTCAAAGATACAATTTTTGAAAGCAAATCACAACCCAGAGGGGCTTTCACCTCACACACTCCTTGTTGTTTATCAATGTCAAAGATACAATTTTTGAAAGCAAATCACAACCGTGGGACTTTAAAGATAGCATCTTCGAGGTTGTTTATCAATGTCAAAGATACAATTTTTGAAAGCAAATCACAACTTGCACATTTATCACATCT
>Ga0247838_1001051_pt1 | contig 41510 bp, 38 predicted proteins | sample LaCruzMarch2015__5_FD_189097 | JGI IMG/M metagenome (GOLD analysis project Ga0247838, IMG submission 189097) | Freshwater microbial communities from meromictic Lake La Cruz, Castile-La Mancha, Spain - LaCruzMarch2015_15m | ecosystem: Environmental > Aquatic > Freshwater > Lake | place: Spain...
TTCAAGAGCATACTCACGAATAGTATTAAATGCAGATTGCTTACTTACGCCCATTGACCAAATGGCTACGTATGGCTCTTCAATGCCATCATCTACAAGTACGTTGCAATAAAAACGAAGACGTGCCCTCCAGCCAGCCTTCACATCTTTACGATGCATTTCTTCAGCCCAGTCACGGCCTTCTGTTTCCATAGTATCTACAGCCTTGCGTTTGTAGTCTTTTGGATTTGTGTGTTCTTTAACAACAAGTGCCAATCCACGATCTGCATTATAGTTTGCAGAATCTTCATCAAGTTCTTCAACGAATCTAATTTTTGCGGATTGTCCATCGGCAAGTTTTAACCATCTTACCTTTGGAGAGTTTTCATCATATTTTGGCTTGTCAACTAGGGCATTAATGTTCTTTAGTCCCTTTACAATAGTCATGTTATTTTTCCTCCTTTTTTGTCTTATCTATCTTAACATAGTAGTGATAGAATTGTCAAACTGAAACTCCAGTTTTTTAATTGCATCATCATCCATGTCGCCTATATCTTTATATTTTTTATCTATATACACAGAAGTAACAATAGGTCCAAGTCTTTGAACTAACTTATCTCTCATTATTATTCCTGCATCGTCGTTATCTGCAATTAAAACAATGCTATTAAAATACTTCTCTAATAGTTTTATTTGTGCTGCAGAAACATTAGCACCCAGCGTAGCAACCGCAGGGAATCCTACTTGATCTAACCTAATTGCATCAAAAGAAGACTCTACTACATAAACAATACTTGAAGTCTTTATTCTATGTAAATTAAATAAAGTCTTACCTTTTGGCAAACCAGGAGTATTCTTAAATTCTTTACCTTCAACCGTTCTACCAACAAATCCAATACACATACCATCTGGAGAATGTACTGGAATTGTAACTGAGTCTTGTTTTTCTGAATAGCCAAGATTAAATTTTATTACTGAGTCTTTAGTTATTTTTCTACCTTCGTAATATCTAATCGCTCTTGGAGATTCTAATGCTTGATTGTTTAATCTTTTAATTAGTAATTCGTCATATTGAACAAACTCTGGTTTACTCACTAATGCTTTATTTACTGATGTCTCAATGCTGGTTTCTTGTTCTTTACTTTTAATATATCTTATTGCTTCAAAGTATGTTCTATTAGATATATACATTACAAACTCAACAAGAGTTTTTGTGGTTTGACATCCAAAGCAAAAAAACAATCCGTGTTCTTTTGATACTTCGCCAGCAGGGGTTCTGTTGTTATTATGGTATGGACAAAATATAATATAGTCTGTTCCATATTCAGCCTCAATATCAATACCAGCACCAGTTAAGACACGAAGAACTTGTTCTGCCGTATAAGAATCTTTAACCATTCTTATCCTCATAATCCTTGTAACGATAGTATCCTCTATCAAAGTCTACCTGAACTAAAAAGTCCCCCATAAAACCATTTCTATTTTTTCTAAATACGCATTCAATAATATCACTATTAGTAGCACGACCTAAAGCCATTACCCAGTCAGCATCGTAAGCAATCTGTCTTGACCAAGCAGTTTGTCCCAAAGTTGGCGGAGTAGAAAGATCCTTAACATCATCTGGAGTGGCAGATGAAATAGCAATAATCGGAACCTCTTCGCTAATAGACATAAGTTTAAGTTCTCTTGATAAGTTCTTCATACGTACCGTCTCATTGTCAGCCTTTTGATTTGGTGCCATTAATTGCAAGTAATCAACAATAACAAAGTCTGGTTTATACTGATCAATTTTTCCACGGATAACTGAAGGAGTTAAATCTCCACCATTATCATTAGAGATAATATGGAACTCTGGTTTACCCTGTAATTTATCTGCATGCCACTTTTTAAGCATATCAATTTCTACGTTGCCATTGCTAAGTTTGCGATGAGACCACAGACCTTCTCCCATAATTGCAAATACACGATTACGGACTTCTGTTTCAGACATTTCAAGACTTATAACAAGTGGGCTACGACCCTGTTTCCAAGCCTGTACAGCGAAATACAGAGCCAACCAAGACTTTCCAATACCTGGATATGCAAGAAAGACTCCTAGTTGTCCTGGCATGATTCCAGAAGGTAGATAATTATCAAATCCTGGAAGCCCAGTTTTAATTCCAACTTGTCCAAGATCTTGCATCTTTTTTACATTTTCAAAATAAGCAACTGCAGAGTCAAGGTCTGTTACTTCAATGTCTCTAATTGCAGCAGTATTCTTTTTTAGTTCTGATGTTTTTGTAATAATATGCTCAAGAGCCTTTGGTCCATTACCACCTTGGACTTCAGTTGCTGCATTACGTAAGATGTCTTTAAGGCTATCATTTAAATATTCGGTTTGTAATTCTTCAAGGTGATGCTTTGTTGCACCAACACCCTCTACGAGTACAAAGTCTCTAAATTTTTCTACAACTAAAGATGTTGGTGGAACTGATTGATTATTTTCTGAGTATAGCCTAATAAATTCCCAAACATCATTATGGGTTCTTAAAAGGTTATCAACATTTGCCTGCAATAATACATGAACCTGTTTATCATTTAATACTGCGGTGATTAACTTTGCTTCTGTATTATTCATTAATCCACTTCCTTGCTAGTTTTCTTCGCTCTTCTCGTTCTTTAATATCTTGCTCTACTTCTAATTTTGCTTCCAATATTTTTTGTGCGTTGTATGCAAAGTAACTCCAACTAGGGGAAAGAGAAATATTAAAATAGTAATCCAATAAATCATAGCAAACTCCTATTCCATAAGATTCAACAAGAGCATCTGCAGCCCATTGCTCAACATTAAGATTCATGTTGCTTTTGGCTTCATATCTTTGTAGATGCAACTTATTGTATCTACTTAGCAAAGCCATACGGTCTTTGCGTTCAGTCATTAGTTACTGCTGTCAGCCTCTGCTTCGGCTTCTTTAACTTTTTCTGTTAATTTTTCTTCAACAAATTTATAAATTCTTTCAAAAGCCTGATCTGTGTTTTCATCATCACGCTTAGAATCAATTACTCCAAAATCAAACCTTATTGATTGAAAGTTACCTAAATTATGTGTATATCCAAGTGCTACTGATACTTTTGTGTTTTCGTTTTCCATTACCCCACCATCTCTATTATTAGATATTCTCTGCCCAAACAGGAATAAATCTACCGTCTTCTGTCTTCGTATATGTAAGTATACCGTCACCCATTCGCCTTGTCAATTCTTGGCTTGTAGGCGTCATATTATTTGTTATAAGCCCATCTTTTCTTGGTTGTCCTATATGTATAGTAGCCAGTATAGCACGTATGTCTCGTACCGTGCTTTCTGAATAATAAGATCTTATTCTAAATCCACGCTCACCATTTAGTTTTGCTCCAACTGGTGGTGGAATCATTCCAGTTTTAATTAATTTAGGCATATATTTTCTATGACGATTAATTAATTTAGCAGTCTCTGCTACAGTATATGCACGTTCTCTATTTTTTCTAAAATCTATACGCAAACATGTTTCAACTCTATCTTTAGTAATGTTATAAACAGAAACTAAACCAGTAGATCTTGAACTGTGATATATTCTAACAAGGTCTCCATTTAAAAACCATATTTTTTGATTACCCTTTATTACAGTTGAGTCATTGTATGTTTCGTTCTCAATAATTCCTTTTGAAGTAACCATTTACCCTCTCTGCTTTCAGTCGGTGGATGATAAAATTTTCTTGATCCACAACGTATGCAATATGTTTCAAGGTGCATGATACTTGTGTGTTGCCTATCAACAAACAAACGACCACGACATTTATTGCAATTAAACATATTAAATTATTTTAATTAGGTATTCCAATAGCAATTAAATTAACTGCTACAGATACGTTTCCAGATGCACCAAATCTTATAAAGCCATCTACTCTGGATGTGGTGACTGTTTGTAAGACAACAGTTACATTTTGTCCAGCCTCAGTATTTCCTATGTTTCTTGCTGTTGCCGTAACAATTGGTGGAAATTTAAAATCATTTTGAAAAGAGTAGGTAAATGCTCTTTCATTACCAGAACTAACTATACTGTTTGATAAAACTTCTACATACCCACCAACAATTCTAGCATTAGAAGTTTTTATAGTTTCTTTAATAGATGATCCATTGTCAATGCTAGTAAAATTGTATGCAGAAGAAGAAACCTCTGTAGATAAATCATTAATTACTTGAGCCAAATCATAGATGTATGTAACATCTAATGGTTGACCACGTTCTGGTAAAGGTATTCTTGCCATTATTCCTCCTATTTAATTATACCAAATTAACTATGTTTGATTCAAATATAGTCAATTCAGCATTTCTTTTTTTATTGATTCCCTCAACTTGTATTGCCACTCTAACGTTTGTTATTCCAGTATTAATAAAACTATATGTATGTATTGGTGAAGTGCCATGATAAAAATAATTTCCTCCGTCAAACTTTACGAATATGTCATATTTTGGTCTATTATTTTCATCTCCCCATATAACGGAAAGAGTATTGCCATTTTGAATAACTTGCCCATCTACAACTGATATCTCTAAGGCATCTACTGAATATATAGAAGACCAGTGTGATGATCTATTTTTGTCATCTGAAATAATTCTATATCTTAATAAATAATTATTATTATCTCCTACTGGTGGTAGTTGATTTTTTAGTATAGTTATTTTTTTAATTAAAGGATTGGCCATTAAGAAACTCCCACTGAAAATCTAAATTCAACATAGTTGCTGGTGTTTGGAGATTTTATAATTGTTTCTGCATTATTATTTTTTACAATAGAATATCCAGTTAATGCATATAGTGGATTGTTTGTAGCAATATTTTCTAATCTAAAAGCATCTAAAGCAATATAGTAGTCTGAAGATGGAACTAAGTTTGGACCACTATCTTCAACAAGTACGCATGCATAAATTTTGACAACAGTAACAGCATCCCAGGTAAAGTTTGATGTTGTATAAAGATCTTGCAATTCTTTTGAAATTACAAAATATCTGTTAGTGTCAAAATCTTCAACATTTCCTAAATTTCCAGATGTTCCATGATTTACTTCTGCTTCAAAACGAGCATATTCATTATTGTCTGAAGATGAAAATTCAACAAGAACTCTTACTGATTCTGGAATTAATCCAGACTCTCCATCTTTATTTACTAAAGAAAATGCTAACCTTAATTGGTCTATTGGTGAATTTTTAGATAAATCAATACTTGCTCCACTTATCCTTATATGATTAGATCCATCTTCAACTACAAAAGAATCAGATCCTGGACCACTATCTTCATTTAAAGTAATGTTAGAAGTATCTCCTTGAACAAAAAGAATATTATTTAAAAATCTGCAGCGCTCATATCTTGAGGAACGTGATGTTTTAAAAAATATAGAATTATCTGAGTTTGCCTGAAACACTGGATCTATAACTGAAATTATATTATCTTCTGCTGGACTGTCTAGTGGAGATAAAAAAGAATTAATTCCTACCGTAGAGATATCTGTACTATATTGCCAGTTTTCATTTTGAGAAAATGCAAAAATAGTTTTACTATCATAAACTCCAGCAGATGGGTTTGCTCCCGCTGAGTATATACCTATTTCAGATATTTCATATCTTTCTTCTGTTGGTAATTCTGCAGTAAAAACAATTTTATTTACACCATTCTCATTAATAAAACCTTTTGAAGAAATTGGAACTCTAAACATTTCAAAATTTAAATTATTTTTTTCAGAAAAATCTGCCTCAATATCATTAATATCTAACGGGGTTTGACCACAACCAATTGCAATGTATGAGGCATAAGAAGGTGCTTGACCAAGTAAATATTTTCCAAGAATTGTTTTTCCATTTTCAGTTATCATGACTCACCTCCATTAAATTGAACTGTATATATTGTACCACTTGTGCTGAGTTCAACCTCTATCTGTTCATCACTGCTTAAATTAACAAACTCTATAACCAAATTGCCAAATTCATCTATATAAAAGTTATTTCCGTTTGGACCGTTTCCAATTTCTGGAATTTTATTATCAAATAAAATTGAAAAACCCAAAAAATATTTATCTAGTGTTTTTTGTAATCCAATAATATTATTTGAATTATACAACTGTTGCAAAGATTTAGAATTTTTAATTAATTGATAAGATATTTCTTGTCCATTAATTGTATCATTACGTGATATATTTATTAATTCTTGACCGCCAATATTTTCAAAAATTAAATCACTCATTAAGTCTATCGATAATAACTCATCATCAAATAAAACTATATCTGGGGTAGCAGTTTTAACTAAATTAACATTGTTTGACGGTATTATGTTATTAAAATTTTGAGGTGTATTTGGTGTTGGAGATGTCATTTTATACCTCGCTCAAATAAATAGTCATGTTTGGACCATCAGATTTTTTTGAATATTCTATATTGTATACCACAAATCGGTCAGTTTCTTTTGTGACAACATCTACTCCATCAGAGTTTTTGTAGTTTATATTAACAATATCACCCAACTGTATTGTTGGGGTGGCAAATATTTTTACACCTATTGATTTTTTAGGAGTAGTAACTTTATTAATAATCCACCCCATCAAAGACTCTGCATCATCTTGTGTTTGAATGTATGGAGTGTTGATAGAAAATTCATTTGTTCCATAAATCAATCTACTTAGTTTAATATCATTATATTTATTTTTTTCAACTAGTGGAGAATATACTAAAGAGTTGCCAACAAGTGGTGGATCAGATAAATTGCTTCGTTTTTTAAAATATTCATCAACTGATAATTCATGTGTAGTATCTTGTGTAAATGTAATTCCTTGAATTCTTAAATAATTTCCAGTAGTTTCATCTAAATTTATTGCTGAATCTGTTGAATTAAATATTAAAAATTCTGCACCATAAGAATTTGCATAGAATCCAGAGGTTGTATATCCTTTAATGCTATTAAAGGTTGGAGATAGTTGTGCATATAGTGCAGGGTATGCCCTGTCATATTTAATATTAAAATATGCACATTCACGCATAATTGATCCAAATTCTTCAAAATACATATTAAATTTTGGCGGAGTCTGTGCACTTATTCCAGACAAATATGTTGACTGAACAATTCCACTCATTGCATATTTTCTAAAAGATTCATTAATACTAATTTCTTTTTTACCCAATGCTGTTGATGCATTATCCAACACTATAGCATTTGTGTTTTCAGAATAATTTTCTGATAAGGCATATATATTTTCAAACATACATCTTGAAGAACCTCTAGTAAATAAAGCCATATTGTTGTATATTGGTAGTGGATCTGCATCATCAACAATTTTAATTAATTTATTATTAATGTACAAAAAAAATCTTCTAGAAGTTCCTACTGTTTGATATTCTACAGATAAATCATATACTGTAGAATTTTCTTCACCAGACATTCTGTACTGACCCGTAAATTGTCCATCATCAACCAATATGTTACTTAATCCTCCCCATAATTTTATTGGAATTGCTTTATCAGAAGAACTATCTTTTTTTATTTTATAAAATATAACATTATTAATTGATATATTTGATTTATTGTTTTTGTCTAAATTTAAATATGACTCAACATTATTTTCTGTTAAAGCAATAACTTCAAAGTAATACCCATTATTTGTTTCTGGATTTAACATAACCGCTAATCCTCCAGAACCCCCTCCAATGCTAGTATTTTGATTTGGTGAAAGACCAGCAACTTGATAATACGGCATGCTACCTATTGGTGTTTGTCCTCTTGTTTCATTGTTTTCAATTTTTCCAATAATTCTTAATCTAGTTCCAAAATGCTTATATGCATTATTTAAATTTTTATAAACATAAGAAATAAAATTAATTGGAACATCTGAACTTTTAAATGAAGGTCCATTAATAACTAATGCAGATGACTGAATTGTTCCAGATTGCGTTGATTTAAAATTATTAACTTCTGTTTCTGTAAAATAATTTGTCGCCATTGAATTTTTTATAATTCCATTTCTTGATGTTTCTTTAGCCAACACATTATTAATTCCAGCAGCCCCTACTACTGTCTGTGGAATTGTTGGATTGATTTGTGTAGTAAATAAATGTTCAGAGGACATGGTGCAGCCACGAATGTTATTATTGTCTGACCAGTAACTATTTAATCCAGATTCGTGTTTTGTTATTGTAGTTCCAAACTGTCCTCTTCCGTGCTCATAAACATTTCCAGGTTGTAGTCTTTCTATACCGTCAACTGATTCGTAGTATGGTGTAGAAAAAATACGAATAATCCCTGTTGGATATATTTTTCCATTAAATGGTAATGATGCAAAATATCTTTGATATTCTTGATTGCTTGATATCCATACATTTCCAGTTCCTGTAATATTAAATTCTGCTGCATCATATTTTATTATTTCACCATTTGAATAAAAATATCCTTGATACCTTGTTAGCCAATATACATTTTCTCCAAGATCTATAATGTTGTTAGTTATTACACCGTTAGCAACTGTTGGCAAAGAGTCTGACAAGTTTGAATTAATTGGCATTGCTCCCAAAACATACTTTCCTTGTTTTGAGGCTATTTCATTTATAGTCTTTGTTGAATCAGTTCCAGACACTTCCCACAATAGGGATGGCTTATATATCCAATTTTTTTCTTTATCAACCATGGAGGATTGCCTAATTGACCCGTAAGATCTTTGAATATACCTTGTTACATAATTTATTTTTCCATCATTAAAAACTTTTTTATCCTGGCTACTTATTTCAATAATGTTTGGAATTGGTAAACTGTTTTGATTTTTAATAATTCCATCAGTTACTTGATTGTTATTTCCAATAAGTTCTATATCTATAGGTCTCATAGATTCGGATGGCATAAGATAGTCTTTGCTCATTACAATAAAATTATTATATTCATCAAAAAACATTGATGTTTGTGTTGAAACTGCAAGTTGATTTAAAACTTCTGCAACATTTTGATCTGGTGCTACAAAAAAATATGGAATTATTGTATCATTTTCTTCACTAATTCTTTTAAAAGAGTAGTTAGAAAATCCTACATAATCTAATAACAATGAAATTGCATAACTTAAAGAAACCTGTGTAACAAGCATTCTTGGAGCGGGAGTAGATTCTAAGAAAAAATAAAAATCTCTTAGTTCTAAATTAATTAAAGATGCCGTGTTGTTTAACTGTGGCATTCCTTCAGAGTATAAAGTTTTAATTGGTACAAAATAATAGGATCCATCATTATCAATAATTGTTTCATAAAAATTAAACTTTATATTTTTTCTTAAATATTTAGAAATAATGCTATTTGAATTATTTTCATTAAATCCATTTTCTGTGTCAAATATAGAAATGTTTCCAGTAGATGCTAGTAGTTGGCCTACGGGTAAAGAAGTGTTTCCAATATCTGAAAGTGATTTACGTACAGTATATTCAATAACGGTATCGGATATATCTGCAACAAGTCTAGGAGACATTTCAATTAAGTCAAAAGTAGATCCATTCTTATTCATTGTTTCTACAATTACTCTAATTCCTTTTAAATATTCAAACTTTCTATATTTTTTTTCACCAGTTGTTAAATCATCAAAGGGTGCTGGAGAAACAAAGTTTTTAACAAAACTATTTGTTGTATTTATAGATTCTGAAGATAAACTCCATCCATATTCTGGAACAAATGTTTCATAATCATATATTGATTCATTCCAAACAAAAAATGTACCAACATCTAAATTGTTTTCTAAAACTAAATATGCATTTCCATTTATAGAGGATTTTGGAAGCAATGAAGACGAAAGGTATGTATCTATAATGACAAAGTTATTTTTATATTTATCTGGAATAATTAGCCCATACTCTAACTCCACGTAACCATCTGGCTTAATAACATTTGTTCCATCTGACCTTACGGAGTTTTCATTAAAAGAATAGGCATCTACCCAATTATTATCCTTAAGATATTGTATTTTCCATCTGCTTGGAGTTGTTTGATTTTTATAGCCATATAGTGGATCTTCAAATGTAGATGAAAAATTTGTAAAAGGTGCTAAATCAACATCGCCAACATTTGTTTGCATTTTTACAACAATCCTATTGGCTGGAACATTTTCTTTATACACCACAAATGGAACTGCATCATCAATGTAATACAAACCATTTACATTTTTATTTGCAATACCTCTTTCTATACCATTTTCTTTTCTATATGAATTCCAATATTTAAATTGATCATATCTGGAAGACATATAGTATCTTGGTCTTTGTGCTAAAAATTCTCCAGAATTTGCTAGATATTGATTGTTAGATCTAAAAAATAAAGGTTTATTAATTCCAGATCTTGGTCTAAAAGGCTTTAGGCAATCCTCTAACGAATAAAGCAATTTTCTTTTTTGCTCTATCGATGTAAATTGCTGTGGTAAATCTTGATTATCTACCCCACCGTCTATAGAAATTGTAGAGTCTATTGCGTCTGTATAATAATCTCCAATATCTAATTGATCAAATGATTGTGGTAAAGTGTTATATTTTATTTCTGATCCATTTGGCCTATATCTATAGTTTCCTGTATAAAAAATATTATCTGGCATATTCATATTCCACTCAGCCAATATTAATGATTGAAGATTAATTGTTGAAGATGTTTCAAAATAATTCTTTAATGTTTCATTAATAAACAATTTAAACTTCTTCCAGTGTTGCCGATATATTCCAAAGATCATGGTTTGATTTACCACGCTTTACTACAGTATAATTAAAATCAGAGAAATAAACTTCAACAACTTGATTATATTTATCTAGGTTATCAAAAGCGTTATCATTTTCTCCAAAATTTGTATATTTGTCGTAAGCCAAATACATCCAAAAAGATGACTTATTGTTTTCATACCAATCTAATATTTCAACTCCCCCAGCACCACCATCGGTAGTGTATTCATCAATGTCAATAGGTGCCCCTGCATTATTAACTTGTCTTGGGGATGATAAATCTCCTGTAGCATTAAATTTTGGAAAATATTTATGCCCTCTTGAAGGAAGCATATTCCAAGATACATTAATTATAAGTTTATCTGCAATGTGATAAGATCTCATTCTTCCATTAATTGTTCTTTCACGTTTTTCAATTCTTTGTGAGTTAAATGATATCTCTGATCTGTTGTGATCTGATAATATTAGAAATTTATTGATTCCTCCAGCAGTAAGACTTTCACTTGCGCCTATTTCTTGACCAACTGGTAAATGAAATCCATCTATAAAAACTCCAGGGTTGTCTGCCCACAAAATTGCTTGTGGCCTTGTGTATTTTTTTCTACCTACAATATATTCTTGGCTTGCCATCAGAACCCCTTTTGAGTCTTAATTCTTTGACTGTCAACTTGTTTTATTTGTGTCATAATTGTTCTTGCAATATCGTTTGGATTAGCATCAGATTTAGCATTAACAGTTAAACTATAATTATACACTGAACTTTGCCCGTATGTTCCATTATTAATAGATTTTAATTTATCTATTCCAAAATTTTCAACTCCATACTTACTAACTACAAATTCGCCTGGGCTAAGCATTGCTGGAACAGTGTCAGTGCCTCTTGCAAATCCACCGTTTGCAAAATATTTAGTTGGAACCAGTCCTCCAGTGCTAAATCGAAAACCTCCAAATATATTGGATAGTGCACTAGTTACTGTAGCAACAGGCTTCGTTACTAGATTTTTTACTCCTGATACAAGATTAGATACTCCTGTTGCAACTGCTTTTGTTGCTGCAGTTATTCCAGTTGAAACCGCTTTTACTGCTACTGTTGCTGGTTTTGTAATTGTAGTTATTAAATTTGTAATTGGTTTATTTACTCCAAGATTCATACCGACAGATGGAATAGATGTTGTTGTGGTTACTGGAGATTTTCCAAATACAGAAGTATCTGAAACTGTTTTTGAAGGTGTAGTTGGTGTTGTAAAAGTGCTTCCTGTTGAAGTTCCTGATGTATTAGTTGAAGTTTTTGACGTAGGCCCAGATGATCCAGAAGTATTGCTTCCTGCATTATTTGTTGTATTGCTAGAGTCGGAAGCACTACCTGTATTCATAAGAGAAGTAGCCTGAGCAGCAGCAGCAGCCTTCCAGGCAGCAATTATTTCTTGTACCAATCTAAGTTGATCTTCAAGTTTAATGTTCATTGTTCTAACAGAGTTTTCTGCTTCATCAATTGCTAGTTTGGCATTTTCCCATGCTAACTTTTGATCACTAATAGTTTTAAGCGCTACATTAAGTGCTGATTGTGCATTTTTTAAAGTAATGTTTGCAGTTTCAAGTTGTGCATTATAAACTTTTAATAATGCATCACGCTGTTGCTCAATACCATATTGTAGTTGACTAATTTCATATTGACGTTTCTCGATGTCAAGTCTTGTCATTCCATTAACTTTTATTGATTCTAACTCTGATTTACGTGCAGCCTCAAGAATTGAATTTTGTCTATTAGTTGAATTTTGGATAGCACTTGATCTAATTTCTTGTGCAGCAACTGCTGCTGCTGAAATATCTCCCTGTGTCAAAGCATCTGCTAAGGTTATTCTTCTTTTTTCTTGTGCTGCAATTTCTTGGTTAATGTCAGAAATTTCTTGTAATGCTTTTTGTTGAATATCATAGTTATCATTAATTTCTTTAGACTTGTTATCAATAATAGATAAACTATTTGATAAAACCTTAGACTCTGTTTCAAGAGGTTCAAGGAGTTTTCCAAACTTATTATTAGTTGCATCAATATTATCTTGAATTGCCTGCACTGCTTTTTCTGCTGCATCAATTGCTGGCTGAAATTGTTGTTTTGCACGTTCTTCTTGTATTCTAAACTTTTCCATCATTAATTCATGATTGCTATTAAATTTATCCATACTTGATTGAATTAAAGAAACAGTATCTCCAAAAGGAACTGAAAGATTTTTTAACTTATCTGCCTGAAGTTGTACATTGTTTATAGTCTTAACTAACTCCTCAAATGTCATTTTTGCTTTTTGAGTATTTAATATTAATTTAGCAAGATTAACATTATCAACAAGTTCTGCTGCTTTTTTAGCATCAAATCCTGCCTTGATAAGTTTTGAATATGCATCTAGTTGTATCTTAATGTCTTGAGATTGTTGCTCTAGGGTTAATCTTGCGGAAACTGTATCTGCTTGTAACTGAGCATCTTTAAGTTTATTAATAAGGTTTTGCCACTCCTTAGTGCCAACCTTTACCTTACCGCTAGCAATGGCTGCTGCAATCAATGAATCCCCTGCTAGTTCAGCAGCAGTTGATGCGTCATACCCCTTTCCTCTTAATATTGTATATGCTTTTGCTTGATCAAGAAGAGCCTTTGTTCTTTCTTGAATAGCCTGCTTTGGTGATTTTTCTGAAGTTGTTGAGTTTAATTCTTTATATTGTTCTGTTGCTATAGAAGCAGCAGTGGCAGTCTCATTAATTCTATCTGTTATTAATTTTAATATTTCTCCTCTTACAGCATTTGCTGCTGCACCGCCAGCATTTAATGCATCTATTTGTTTTGCTTCAATTTTAAGTCCAATAGCAAGTGCCTGAAGAATAAGCATTTTATCGTTAATATCTTTAAGTTTTCCTACAGATGCTGGTAATTCTGAATTCATTGTTTTTAATGTTTCGTTTAACAAAACTAAAGCAGCAGGGTTGTTCATTTCTTTTATTTTTAAAGAAATTAAATCAAAAGACTCTGCAAAAGTTTTTGCATCAATTGTTGCATTGCCAAGTTGACCTTTAATTGATTCTAAATCAGCAGCAAGAACATTTGATGCCATTGATAAAGATTTTTTAGAATTAATACCTTTTGCAAAATCTGTAGAAAATGTATTTACAACATCATCAATGCTTTTTTTAAAATTATCTTTTCCTTCTTTAGTATTTAAATCAATATTTTTAAAATTAAACTTTAACTCTGTTCTTCCAGCCTCTTCTTGTAAAGCAATAATGATGTTTTGAATTGCTTCTTGTGTGGCGCCTGATCCAAGTAGTCTTAAAGCCATTGTATTAAAAATTAAATTTGCTTCTTTAACACTTGCATTTTTTAACGTTTTAACGTTGTTTTGAAATTCTTTATCATCTTTAAAAAGTTGTTTTGTTTCTTCTACTTGTGTTCTTTGTTGTCCAACAACACCGCCAACAGTAGGATTAATTGAAAATTTATTTTTTGTTGGAACAAATCCATAAATTTCTCCTAGTTTTTTAAGTTGTCCCTCTGTTATATTAGCGGCCTTGCCTACGCCTTCAATGGCAAGTCTTTCTTTTTCTCTTGCTTTATTAACTAAATCAACAACCCCCTTCAATGTTATTAGTCCACCTATAACTAACCCAACTGGTCCTAAAAACCTTACAATCATTTTTCCAAATGATAAAAGATTTGGAAGTAGTTTTAAGATTCCTCCAGAAAAAAGACCTGTGGCAATTCTTGTTTTATTTGTTCCAGCGATAGTTGTTAATAGTCCAACATTTAATCCACGCTCTGTGGCAAGCCTAAGCATTCCGCTTTGTGTTAATAAACTTGTTACAGCCTGTAAAGCAAACATTGCTGTTGTTACTTTAAATATTATCCCCGACAGGTCTCCTAATCTACCGCCAGACATTGATGCAATACCTGCAAGAGATGATATTGCAAAAGAAGAACTCATTAATCCTCTATCAAATGACTTTAGCCTATCATTCATTGATTTTATATTTGTTGCAGTTGTTTTAACACCTTCAGAAATTTGAGGACTCATTGCTATATTAGGCCCAACTTGAGAAAGTAGTAATTGTTTTTGTAAATTTCTTCTAATTGATTTATCTGTAGCATCAATTGGATTTCCTGCGCCATATAATCTTTCATAGGATTGTGTTGCTTTTGCAGATCTTGTTGCATCAACTGCAGAATTTGCTAATTTTGTTCCAGCGGCGGCAACAGATTTTTGCCTATTAGCCATTCCCACTTCAAGACCACGAGCAATGTCTTGACCGATTGGAATTGTTTTTTTAGATGGAGATGCTGATGCTGCCCCTTGCTTTGCACCTTCAATAGCAGCCTCTGCAACTACTTGTCCTTCTTTAAATGAAGCACCTTTTTTAAGTTCTGCTAAAACTTTTTGCTCTGCAGCAGAGCCAGCACCTGCCTTTTTTCTTAAATAAGGCTCAACATATGTTGACTCAGAACTTGCTTGTGGAATATGGGCAAAACTAAACTCTTCCATATTTGATGGAATCGGCAAACCTCTTTGTGAAAGTTCTCTTGGAAAATTTTTTACAGTTTGCCTTTTTAATGTTTCTCCAGATCTTTCATAAGAAGCCCTTTTGACAACTGTTTCTCCTGCTTCGTTTAATCCTAACTCAATTCTTTTTATATCTTTTTGGGTTCTATCACTTGATAATGGAGCAACAAGTTTTCTTAATGCTACAGATAGTTGTTCTGCTTGTTCTGCACTAATTTGTGAATTTTGTACTAAGTCTTGAATATGCTGTGCCATTTGAGGATATTGTTTTTCACCAAGTTGCGCTACTGTGGTTATTTTATCGCTAATGCCACCTTTAAAAATATTAAATATTCCATCTAGTACTGGATTTAATCCTTGCCAAAAATTATTATAATTATCTGATGTTTGTATCATTCCAGCCTTTGCCATACCTGCAGTTTTTAATGCAGATGCAAAAGATGCTTTAGCCTGTTCATTAAGTTTTAGCCATTCTGGATCCATTCCAAATCCACCAGAGGTATTTCCTGGAGCCATCATTGCAGCGGGAGAAAATTGTCTTTGCGTAAATGCTCCACCAAGAACTGTTCCTATTGTTTTTCCAACAATTCCAGTCTTTTTAAATCCAGGTATATTTCCAGAAATAAGTCCTTCAATTATTCCAGGATACTTCTTGACTGTTTTGGCAGAAATAATTGCCTCTCCATTAGAAGCCATAACTGGAACTGAGTCAGAAGTTGGTCCTCCAGGTCCTGAAATTATTCCACCCTGTGCAAATTTTTTACCGCCTCTTCCTGGCATCATCATTCCAGGATTATTAAGCATAAATGATTGACCCGCTCTAGTAGCGCCTTGATATGCAGCAATTAATTTTTGAAGTGCTGCTGTTTCAGCAGTAAAACTTTGTGTTAGTTTTGCATGTGATTGGTCTAATGAGTGTGCAACAGCGGCTGCCTCAAGTTGCTCTGTATTTAAATATTGAGTCTGTTCTTCAAGAACTTGTGATTGTCCTGTTAGTTTTAAATATCCTTGGCGTAAAAGCATTACACCTTTAAGTCCGTTTGCAATTGCGTTAGCAATTAAACCAAATGTCATTAAAAAGATTGGACCTATAGCACCTATTCCTACTGTTAAAAATGTTATAAGTTTTTTACTTCCATCTGAAAGATTATCAAATTTTTCTAAAACTCCTGCAACAAATTCTACAATTGGTGTTGCTGCTTCTAAAAATGATTTACCAACTGGAACAAGTGCTAATTTAAGATCTTCAACACTCTTTTTAAATTTATTCATTGCAGAATCTGCTGTCATTCCTAATTCTTGTTCTGATAAAGAAGATAACTCCTCTACTGATGAATTTGCTAAATCAAGAACACGTGCTGCTTGATTTCCATCTTTTGCTACGTTGGCAAATAAAGTTGACAAACGTGCAAATTGAAATTTACCAAACATTTGCTCAATAGCCTGTGCCCTATTTAATGGGTCTAGTTGATTAAGGGCTGTTGCAAATTCTATTACAGTTGCTTTAAGATCGCCCTTGTTTTTTGTTACAATCTCTCTAGCATTAATTCCAAATTGAGCCAGCATTTCAGATGCTTTGCCTGTTGGATTAATTAATGCAGCAAGTCCAGACTTAAGAGCGTTGGCACCTTCTGATGCATTAATTCCACCTTCTTTCATTGCTGCAATAAAGAATGTTAAGTCTTTTACATCTCCACCCAATTGCTGTATTACTGGTGCAACTTTTGGAATTGCGGTTGTAATATCATCAAGAGATACAACCGTTTGGTTTTCTACTGCGTTAAGAAAATTAATAGAATCTGCAAGTTTATCTGAAGACATTCCAAAAGCATTTTGCAATGAAATAGTAGTTTCCAATGCTTTTTGATTATCAATTTGACCAAGAACTGAAAGACGTGTTGCTTCTGTTGTTTGGCGCTGTAAGTCTACTCCTTGAAAACCTGCTGCTGCTGCTTCTGCTGCCAATCCTACAGTTGCAGAAACAGAAATTCCATATTTTGTAAATTGCTTTCCAAGTTCTGTAATATTATCTAATGCTGCTTGAGTCTCAGCCTTTGGTGTAAACAAGTCTCCATAAACTTTTTTAAATTTAAGTGCTTGTGCTTCCATATCCATAAAAGTTTTTATAGCAGTTGAGCCAACAATAGATAGTGGAATTGTAAAACCAACCATAAGTTGGCGTCCAGCCCACTGTGTGTTTTTACCAAAGTTAAGTAGGTTTGTAGAGCCCTGTTTCATTAACTGATTAAAGAGTGCTTGTTTTTGGGCTGCTATGGCTGTTTTTGTGCCATAGTCTTGCATGTTGAGGCTGGTAGGTCTAACAGCAATTGCTTCCATTGCCCCACTAGCATTACGACCCATTTTAATATATTGAGTTTGTAATGTTTTAACACGTTCTTCTGCTACTTTTCCAATTGTGTCAAACTCTGACTTAAACAATCTTCCAAATGTTTTAGTTGATGCCCCAGCATAGCGGAAATACTCCCGCATTGAAAATTTATTTTTTTCTAAAGAATTTGTAAAAGATTCTGCACTTGTTCTTACGGTTCTTAGTTCTGCAGAAAATGCACCAATAGAATTGATACTGCCAAGTAGGTTTTTTTGCAGAGACCTTTGAGCAAGTGCTGCTGATTCACTAGACCTAGAAATAGAAGAGTGAAACTGAGATATTTGTCTTTGTAAAGCCTTTAACTGTGTTAATGCTGCAGACGTATCTATATTTACGCCAATATTAGCATTAACATCAGCCATCTATTACACCTTCTCTAATATATAATTATTCCTGTGTGCTAAGAATGTCTGTAACAGATGACAAGTTAATGCCAGATGCTGCTTCAACAATTTTATACACAGTTGGAAGATCAAGAAGATCTTCTAATTTTTGAATGTCTTCAGCCAATTCTGGCTTGTACTGCTGCATAGCAATCTGTACGCATTCAACTAGCAGGGTCATTGATTTCTCATTATCCTCTGCAACTTTAGCCACCCCTTCAAACTTCTTCATAAACGGACGAAGAAGAGATATTTTTAGTGGACGAACTGTTATTTTTGTGCCATCAATAAGTGTTACTTGTTCAGGCTCATATGTAGTTGTCGCCATTGTTTCCTCCCATAAGTTATTTTAATTATACCATAGCAGACTTACTTTGTTAGGTCTTCATACTCTAGACCTAAGCCTATTCCAAACCCTGCTTTTTGTGCATTTACACCTTGCAATGCCAACACGTCATTACTATCGTTTGTTTTCCCTTTGCTGAATACTCTTGCTTTCATGTCTTCCCACTCTTTTTGTCCTTTATCTTTATTTGATTCTTTATCTAAGTCTACCCCCTGAATGGCAGCCATAAACTTTTTTTCTGTATAGTCCAATTCCCTGCTTATTTCTAGTGTTGCCATAATTTCTGGCATAGACAAAGAAGTCTCTAATTCTTGATAATCTTTCCATATCCCAAGTAAAAAAACCTCAGACTCTAGTTTTGCAAGATCTAGAGTTTCCCAGGTTTGTCCACTATCTATTGCTTGTTCTTTAATTGGCTCCTCTATTTTTTTGTTAATTTTAATTCCAGCAGCAGTATCTAAAATTTTGTATATTGTTGGCATATCTATGTTATCTTCTACATCTTTAATATTTTTAGAAATTAAAGGATAATATTGTTTCATGCATATTCTAACGCATTCAACCAAAACCTCTATTGCTTCATTATCATTTTTTGTTTTTTTTATTTCTTGAAATGTTTGCATGAACTCACGAAGATATTTAATCTTTAATGGTATTATTTCTAACTCTGTATTATCAAATAAATGTATTATTTGAGAATTATATATTGTCGTTGCCATATAAACTTAATTTTACCATAAAACAAAAAAGCCCACATCCGAAGATATGGGCTCTAATGTATAGTTAAACTATTATGATAATAGGTCTCCGAAGGTACGATCAACGATCTTACCGTATGAGCCTGAAGTATCTTCTGGTAGCAAACGGAATGATACTTCAAACATTGAAGCCTCATCACGCTTTGCTGAAACTGTTACGTTTTCAATTGACAAAGCACGGTATGCTGTGTAAACACGTTCCACGAATGGAGAGTCTACGCAATCACCTGTACCAGGTCCTACTGCAACAATTCCACGCTCTACTGGACATTCACCAATATCTCCTGCAGATAGGTTTAAAACCCGTCCTGTGTGAATTGATTTGTTTCCAGTTAGTTCGCTATCATTAAATGCTAGAGCCAAGAGAAGATTCTCAAGGGTAGCCTCAGCAAAAGCAGTTGCAAGATTTACTTGCATACCTTGCTTATAAAGTTTAGCAACGTCAAGAATTTGATCAACCTGTACTTCACCGAAGTCAGGCTGGAACTGTAATTCAAGACCGTTCATGGTATAACCTACATTTGTATAACCTGCATCATTAGCAAGGGTTTCCTTGAATGATACTTCTGTACTAAATGTCTCTAGTGTTCCTGGAGTAAGGGTTGTGTCTGCAACAAAAAGTGCTGCAGCACCAACGATAATGTTGGTAGACGTTCCACGACTATATGCCATTTATTCACCTCTTCCTTAAAATAGATATTAAGTTTTTTGGCGTTTTTTGTTTCCTCGCATTAATTATAACATCGTTTATGTGTATCTTTGAGATGTCCCCAGGGTGTCTATCGTGTGATAGTCATACTCTATAACAAGTTTATTTAAAAATAAAGTTCTGGCTGAGGCTAGTTCGGCTATATCCCGTGCCTCATCTGCCTGGTATACCTTAATATTATGAAACATTAAATTTGGGGTAATGACATTTTCATTTTCATCCCTTACATCATTAGTCGATATCCAGGCATTCAGATCTTGGGCTGCTGAGTCTTCCCTGTCAAGGCATTCAATGATAACTCTTGTTGCATCAAAAAGTTTGCTTAAGTCTGGAGTATATATAAAATAAACAAGTTGCTCTCTTTTATGCCTATAAAAAGCATTTGGTCTAAACCTAGCCAATCTATCAAACATAACAACAATAGCGTTTGGGTTATTTTTAATATATACACTATCGTTATATATGTCTTCTATATTTATTGGGCTTTGTGCTGGAAAAAATGGCTGGAATGGATTTGGTCCATCTGGTATTAATCCAAACTCCTTTAACTCACTATTAATGTAGGCATTAAGAAATGTTGGAGGAAATCCAGTTTGGGTAGAAACATTAAGAGTCATGGTTCTATTCTACACCAATCTTTGCATTGGCAATCCATTTAAAGCCAGTATCGACTCCTTTAGATTTTCCTAGTTTTGATCCAGCCTTGAAGTTCTTTTTATATAGAACTGGCTTCTTAATATAGTCATATATTCCGCTAGCACGTAAAAAGGACTGTTTAAAATATCTAAGCATAAACTCATCTATTGTTTTTTCAAAAGATCCATTTACATTATTTCCTCCAGGATTTGATACAACTATTGGATTTTTAGTAAAGACGGTTTGTCCACCTTCATTAAAAACAAGTGCTTGAGATTTTACTGGTTTAATTGTAACTGGAATACCTTCCTCCATGATTTTTGCTTTATTGTAAAATGGAACATTTGAATCTTTTTTTATTGCTGTTGATTGTTTAAAAGTTGAATTAATACTCAAGCCAAGATTGCTTACAGTGTAGTTAATATTAAATAATCTTGCAGATGGACTTCCAGTTTTATACCACTCATAGACATGATGAAGTGCTGATGGATTTCCTTTTGCAGAAATATCAACATATGTAGCCATTGCCTGGATTGTTGTTGCACCAAGATTTTTTAAAAAAATTGCTTTTCCTTTTTGGGCACCTTCTAAAAATCCAAGAGAATATTGAATAATATTATTCATTTGTTTGTCAAAATTTAATGTATTTGTTTTAACTATCATTAGTCACCTACTGTTTGATTCTCTGTCCTGCGCCAAAGCATCTTAAAAAATTCAACGTTTCCAAATGGTCCAACAAAAGGTTCTACTGTGGCCATTTCATAAATGGTTCCTTTACCAGATCTAGGACCTGCTGTTTCTCTATAAATAATATCATCACTAGAACTTCTTATATTTGTAACTAATATGTTCGTAATAGCATTTTCAGAATTTGTAGATGATACTCTTGGATCACTCTTTGTTCTAGCAATAAGTTTGTTTTCGTATTGTAAAAATGTTTCTGGCTTAATGTCTTCTGTTCCTGCTCCGCCTATACCTGTTGCATTGCAAACTATAGTTCTATCAAATACCCAATCTTTCGTTGCCTGTCCATACTGTGTTTGTTTAATAAGTGGATAGTAAATATCAGCCTTCATAGGATATATAAAGTCTGTTTCTTCACAGCATTCCATTATAAAACTCCTGGGCGTACAATATTTTCTTTATATTTTTCTAAAACCTTATCTACTAAAATATTGCCAGTACCATCTATTAATCTTTTATCATATTCAATTTTGAACTGATCTGTACTATAATTTTTAACATATCTCTTATAATAATCTAATCTTCCACATTTAATATCATCAATTAACATTAATGTTGCATCTTGAATGTCATAAGGAACTACTTTATATCCAGTTTCTAATAATAAAATATAATCTGCTCCTTCTGGAAATGCAACTCCAGGAACAACAGTTTGAGTGTGTCCACTATCTTCTGTGTCAAACATACTAATAGAATCTGAATATCCAAGTGGAATACGTGAATACCTTCTTTCTGCACGATTAATAGAGTCAGTGTCTTCTAGTGGATCTTTGGTGATTGCTGTTTTATCTTTAGTAATTACAAAGGTGTAATCCAATAATTCTGGTCCATCTGCGTTATCTATATCATAAACCAATTGTGCATTTTCATATACCTTTAAAATTTTGTGAGTTTTTTTCCAAAGTGGTAGATAGTCATTTCCTTGTCCAACAACCTCTAAATATGTTCTATCATAATAAAATCCACCAACTGCTGCATCAATAATTGCTCTTGCTAAATTTTCGTAACCTGCATAAAGTGCTATATCCGTTGCTGTACCAGATATAGCCAAGGGTGTTGGATCTACGTATGGTCTCATAATTTCTAGATTATCTTGTACTACAATATCACCACGAACCAGATTTTCTCCAGAAGATCCGCCATCTTCATAAATTGTTAAAGCATATGATTTGTCATATTTAACAAAATCTTCGCTTAAAGAATAAGTAATTTTTTTACTAGCATTAGACTCTACAGCCTCTTCAATTTCTGTTAACTCTGCAACGTTCTCAATAACAATTATGTAGTCGGCATTAGCATCTGGAACTGTGTAGGTTACAGAAAGAGGATATGGGGGAAGACGTAATATCTGCATTTTTATTTACCGTAGTATGAGGCTACTTCTTCTGCTGGTGCAATTCGTACCAGTTTGTGTGTTAGCCACTTTTCCGATGCCTCCTTTGAGACTATGTTATACCCCACTTTTAAAGCACCTAGATTATCCATGTGCAAGTTTCTTTCTGAGTATAGGGCTATTTTATTGTCCATATTTTTATTTTTATTTACCTGTTCTACTGTTTCTTCTTTGTTTTCTGGTGGAAACCAACTAGCAATAATTTCCAAAATTTCAAGTTTAGTATTTGCTTCAAATAATTCTATATTATTTTTCTTTGCATATGCCTTTAATGCCATTACGGTTTTAGTTGATAATTCTTCCATTGTTAAATTCATAAATCTCCTATGCTTATTTGTAATTATACCAGAATAAGAATAAGGAGGGTAGTTTTTACGCTACCCTCCCTAAAATTTGATCCTTTAGATCTTAGGAATCAGCACTATCTGAGTCAACATAAGCGACTGCATCTAGTTCTTCCCATTGGATACCAAAGCGTACAAATACTGTGTATTCAATTGTATCCTTCTTTGGCTTGTATTCACGGTTTACAGTGATGTCTCTTTGGAAACCCCATACACGGTTCTGAGGGAATGTTAAATCAACATAACCTGCAGGGTAGTAAGGAACTTCAAGAACATCTACACCAAGTACACGAGTAGTACGTGTATTACCTAGTGTCTGTGCTCCACCATCAAGGAATTCTTGACGGTTTGCTTGTGTGCTACCAATACGATCAGCAAATGCTGATGAGATGGCGTCTGCAAGTGTACCGTTGTTGCGAACAATACCAGCAAAAGCATCAGTACCTGCGTAAAACTTAAGGTTTGACTTAAGTGCACGGTACTTGCGAGGCATTGCTAATAGCAAACCTTGCATAACTGATGTGGTGTAGTTGTTGTCTGCAACTGTTGCAGCATATTCGTGAGCATCATTTCCTACTGTTCCACGAGTTTGCTTTACGAAGCCAGGCATGATTGAAAGGAAGGCATCTGCGCCTGATCCAATACCGTTAATAGCAAGATCTTCAATATCGTTAGCAAATGCATTTGTCATCAAGCGAACTAGATGATCTTCAAGTGCTCCGCCTTCAATATTGTCTTCAAGTGCTTCAGTTGATACTTCCCAGTCAAGACGAATCTTTTTGGTAGTTAGTTCAACCTTTGAGAATGTTGCGCCGATGTTGGTGTAGTCTGGTGCTCCTTGTGCTGCTGCACGAATTACACGCTCTCCAACGTTGACCTTTTCAATCTCCATTGTATTTGCTCTCATTGTAACTTTACGACCATCTTTAGCGAGAACTGTTGCATCCCACACGTAGTCGATGAAGCGACGAGCCTGTTCAGGTGCTAGAATACCACCTGCTGTTCCTGTTGGATTTACTGCATTTGCTCCAGATGTTGATCCGAATGCTGCAGTTGCAGTGTTACCTAGTTGTGATCCTACAGACGCTGCTGCTGAATCTAAACCAGTTGCACTACCAACACCACCAGAGACGAATCCGCCTTGAGAGTTAATCTCATTGCCTGCTCCGCCTGATCCTGGATAGTTTTTTTCTAGGTCTTTATTTTGTTCCGACATATTGTTCACCTCCTAGTGATCTTATATCTTATTTGAATAGGTCGGTTGATGTGAGGAAACGACCGCCCCATAGGGATTTCTGAACTTTTGACGGTTCAAACTGCACGATCTCGCCTAGATCGCCAGACTTGCGGAAAGCGGTGTCTTGTTCTACAAGATCTACTCGCTTGCCAAACTCATTAAAAGAACCCTTAACATTGTTTACTTCATCAGATACGGACTTAACCTCACCAGATACACTGTCAAGAGACTTGCTTAATGCAACAACTTGCTCATGAAGAGACTTAATGGTTGTTGCTAAATCGCCAAAGGCATTTGTAAGAGAATTTTTGATTTCTGCAACTGCTTCAATAATTGCTTCATCAGATTTTGCTACAGCAACTTCTGCTGCAGTAACATCTCCCTCTTCTGTTTTTAATTCAGAAGAATCTGCACTGCCGTCTTCTGATTTAACAATAGCAAGTTCTTCAACTGCTACTGCTTCTTCAACGACTGCATTAGTTTCTGTTGCTTCTGCAACAACCTCTGCTGGCTGTGCCTCTGGAGCGACTTGAATTTCTTCAACTGCAGTTTCAACTGCTACTTCTGTTGCTTCATTCATAGTACTAACCTCCTTTGTAATCTTAATTGTACTAATGCCTTTAGCACTATCAACTAAGAACTTTATTATATCTTTATTATTTTTATCTTCTTTTTCAACAAATCCAATGTTTTGCATTTGATTTCCTGATGTAGGGCTTATTTCATTCTCAGAATCTGAAACCATTACAATTCCAGTTTCAGAATCCCAAAAAACATTTTCAATTTCTGCTTTTGAAAGATATCCACTAACAATATTTTTTCCATCAACTTTTTCAATAGATACAATATTTGCAAATTGATTTGCTGGATTATCAACTAGAGATAACTCAAATAAATCATATTCTTTAATTACACGTATACTCTTATTTAGTTCTTCGTTGTATGCATCATCCCAGTTTTTAATATTTCCACCAATAGAAAAACCTTTATATGTTCCGTCTAAAACTTTTTCCCATGCATCTTGTGCGCCTTTCGAAACGTATGCTGAAACATATACTCCATTATAAAATTTTTTAACTGATGGATCAAAATAACGATCTTCTTTAAATGATACAATTTTTCCAACTGCAGATGGCTGGTGCATCTCACGCAGATTTCCTCTAAAATTCTTAAATGCTTCAACACTTGACTCTGTTGTTACAATATCACCCTGTTTGTCAATATTATCTAGTGTAGCAAATCCAGAAACTATGCGACGCTCAATATCGATTTTTCCAATAGGCATAGATAAGCGAACGCTGTCGCCAATAGTTTCCCAATGAGCCTTATTTATTAACATATCGTTACCATTATACCAAATATTTTACACTTATCTCAATTATTGAGATGAGCGACCTTCGCCTTGTGCATTACGGCCAGAAATAGTTGTAGTGGAGTCGGAGTTGTTATTTGTTCGTTCTGCATCTCTTTGACGATTCCCTGCTACATTAGCCCTTGTATCAGTTGCTTGTCTTGCAGACATAACAAATGGCTCATCTCCATCGGCTCTTTGTGGAAGATCTAACTTTTCACGAGCCTCGTTTGGAGTCATAACCTGTGTTTTTACATAACGCTCAATAATTTGAGATTGAGCAATTTCATCTGTAAGAGTTAGTTCATTAAATTTAAGTTCAAGAATATCTGTTTTTTCACGAATAATCTTGCTAACAACTTTTTCAAGATGCTTTTGTGCTGGACGAGATACCTGTTCTTTGAAGGTACGATCTTGAGATAGTGCTGCTGCAATTCCAGAATCTGCTCCACCAAGTTTAGAAATTGGAACCTGATGTGCAATTAAAATATCATCACGATTTTGCTTGCGATATTCTTTAAATGATCCATCTTGAATTCCATTTTCAATAGGGTCCATTTTAAATTCAACCTTGTTATTTTCGGTATCTCCAGGAAGTGGTATGTAAAGAGTTCTGTGTGACTGAGATTTAAGTCCAGTTTGTAAAAATCTAAACATTTTATCTTCACCGTCAGAGGATAGTTTTGCACCCTTAAGTGTTACAACATATCTTGGAACAGCCTTGTTTTCAAAATAGTCAATATTATACTGTGAGGCAAGTTGGTCTCCAATTAAAGAGGGCATTGCTGCCACTATATCTGGAATTCCATAAAATGTGTTTAATGGGGAGTATTCCTTATAATGAATAATTTCATTTGGACGTGGGTCAGCAGTCATTGGGTTTTTATTCTTTGCCCCAAAGTTTCTAAAGTAAACTACTGAGTTTCCAATGATTTGTACAAATCCATCATGCAAGCGACGTACACGAACCGTTGTTGCTGGAATATGACCAAGATAGCCAATCTCACCAGTAACGGTTCTGCCTACTTCAAGAAAGCCATTTCCTGTAGCCTGAACATCTGTATAAAACTTTTCCATTGTTTTTGTAAATGAGTCATCGTCGTTAAGGTTTTCTAGCCAGTCTTTAAGTTCTAGTTTCATTCTCTCAATACGATTACGAGCACGATCTACCGCTGCTTGGTCTTCGTTCATTTCAAACCTTAGCATTGTTCTATCTGCAATATCAAAGCGATATCCTAAACCAACTACGTTTTCCACCTTAGCATCAATAGCAGCATGATTAGCAAATGATGTGTCATAGAAGTTTGCTAGTTCGTACATGTTATATGGAGGAGTGATTACATCAAATAATCCGTAACCATTTCTATACACAGTGCCAGGATTAATTGCTTTTGATCCAGCGTCTACTCCTGATGGAGTTGCATTAGCAGAATCAAGATATTCGTTTGTTGCAAAAGTCATTGCTTTTGTTACATTCCGTGCAATTTTTCTACGGAAGTTTTGTTCTAATCCAGAAAAATCTTTAAGTTGATCCCAAGATTTATTAAATGGGTCTTGTTTAGAAAATTGGTTTTCATCTTTTTCTTGAGTGTTTAATCCAACTCTTACGTATTCTTCACTCATTGCTACCATACTTGTCATAGGTTTGTCGTGCTGCTACCCAAGCACCATGATCGTTCATGGAAGGAATTAAACCATTCTTCATTCTATCTAATTGCTCAGAATGCTCTTCCTCGCTAATTCTTGTAAGACCAGGAACAAAAACTGCTTTTCCTTCTCCATCATCGCCATAATACATAGCAGCCTTTTTTAGTTCTGAAATTTTAGAAATATCTCCACGTTCTGATGGAATATTTAGTATGCTTCCACTTCCGTCAGTAAACCAGGAGCCATTAGATTTTTTGTATACATATAGTCCCCAGTTATAGTCTTTTTCTATTACTTTGCGCCGTACATTGCCAACTTTTTTAAGAATTTCATTATCCATAACCACCAGTATACCATATTACAGGGCTAAGGCTGTATTTGTTGACCAAGTAATGTTTTGATATATTTTAACTTTGTCGGAGTCTATAGTTAATCCATTATCATCGTCAAATATTATTTTATTAGTTCCTATATATGTCTTATAAACGTCTGATGGATTTATGCCATATAAATCTGATAATCCTATTATCAGGGCACTTCCCCAATTATAGTTATTATTATAGTATGACCAGTCAAAATCTACTGATTCATTATTTTTTACCATATTCCAAGACCTTGTTGTGGTTTTTTGAACTTGTTGCAAATTGTTTGCTTGATAATAAGATATATTATTAAATAACGCTTTACCATTTAAATTAATAGAGCCTAGGAAGTTTCCAAAATCTAAAGAAGATTTAAAGGATATTCCAAGAGACCCCCACTCTTTAGATGTTATCACTGGCTCTTTAACTGGAATACCGTTCCAGTAATAAACTATATTGTTTAAAAATGTATTAGATGACACGCTTTTTGCAAAAATTCTTGCTCTAAGTCCAAAATCACTATCTGCTACTGAATAAAATTTTACAATGTCATCTTTGTAAACAATTTCAAATAACTCTGTTGGAATGCTTGAAAATTTATTTTCAGGATATCTTATCCACATTTGAACCGCACTTATTAAATAATCTGAAGACAATGATTCATTTATTGGAAATGAAATCCCACGACTTTGTAATGACAATATATCTCCAAGAACTTGTATTCCAGAGTTTTTAGTTAAATACAAATATGGAGTGCTACCCTTATAAATTGCAAAAGGATTTTTAGATTTATAATCATAATATATTCCAGATTTTTTATATGGAAATAAATTTACTCCAAACCTTGTTCCAATTGGATTAAAGGAGTTGTCATTAAAAGCCTGAGATGCAAATTCCAAACTACGCACAATTGCTGGTCTATTTAATATTCCACGTACATTAAACTCTAAATGATATACAATTGCTAATTTATTAAAGTCAACAGTTTTCGTTGGGTATATTATTGAATTATTTATTATTTCAAACTTTGTATTTTGCCAATCTGGATATTTGTCAATATCGATAATGGAGTTATCTAATACTGGCTGAGTTATTGTAAAATTACTATCTAATAGATTAGCGCCATCTTCTATATATTGAAATGTCAAATAACTTTTTATAACGGAATTAGTTGTATCGTATTTGTATAACTTTATAGAGTTCTCTTTGGCATCTTGATAGTCATTCCAATTAGTCTTTAACTGATTATCAAAATCATAATATGTCTTTTGAACTGGGTTAGAATAAGTATTGTATAATTCTTCATACGTCCATGAAGATATTGTCTCTTCTTCAATTAAATTTGTTGGTGATGGAATTGAAATATTAAATTGTAAAAAATCTAAATCGTAGAATTGGTCTCCAGAACTATCTGTTACATATTGACCAAAATATGATAATGGCATATAGTCTTCCCAAGATCCAGAAATTCCAATATCTAGAAAATAAAGACCATAAGATTCAATAGGTAGAAGGGTATAACTTGATAAATTTTCAATTAATCCAATTGCATTTTCTTCTTCAATTACCCCACTTATAGATAAATCATCAAATATTGCAATTCCATTATTATTAAAATAGTTAATAATTTTTAATAAATTTTTTGTTGTTGAAAATCCTACAGAATAAATTCTTCCTAAAAATGTACCAGATAAGGAACCATCCCCTGCAACATAAACTTTAAGGTAATTGCGATTCCCAAAAAATGCAGAAACATTGCCACCAAACGAATCTGCCAACAACGTTAAGTTTACTCCAGCAGAAAACAATTGATGCTCTTCAATTATTGAAGACGTGTATATCTCTTCCTCTATGCCATTATAATATAGTTTATACGATATAACATTGTTTTCTTGCTTAACTATAAAATAGTTATTATTTAATTCATTATATATTTTAAAAAGAACTTGTTCTGAATCAAGGTTGTTATTACTAAAAACTCCATAAAACGCATCCACTTGACTATTTAAAATATTAAAAGTATTAAAATTAAAATAACATGTTTTAGTATTCCAAGTATTATTTGGTCTAAATGTAATAAAGTTATAGTTATTAACTGGTCCAGACTCTTCGTTTTGAATTTGTTTGTTATCGCTATACAAACTAACAATTGATTTATCAGATGTATAAATGTTTGGAAGTTTATATTCTGGAGTTCTTAATGTATTTTCTGTTGTAGTTAAATTATCAAAAGATCCTTGCTGCCACTCGGCAAAATTTGGATAATTATAATTTGATGTATAGTCGGCAAACGAATAATCAATAAATGCCGATGTTCCCCCATATGCTGAATTTATTCCTTCTGGAGAAACAACTCCCTGACCATAAACAAATCTTCTTTTTGCAACATTTAATGGGACCTGATAAGAGTAAATAGCAACACAATCCAACTCAACTGGAAGTATATCGTCATAAGAATAAAAGCCCAGCCAGTCTTGATTTTTTCCAAATTCATTATATTGTTCTGGTAATTCTAAGTTATTTGTTTCAATGTTTAAAGATATGACTTCTTCTCCATTTAAAATTAATGTTGCAGAATTTTTAATTAATCTAATTTGTATAAGCATAGGCCTAAACCATTCACCAACAAAATGCGATGCAAAAATTTTTCCTATCTTTAATGTTAAAAAACCACTATCTACGTATAGCCCATCATCAGAAGATATCGGTCCAAATATTTTTTTAGGTATTTCTGAATTTGAATTAATCCTTGTCCAAAACTCTACTGTATATTCTTTGTGTTGACCAACCTTATTTAAAAAGCCTTTTCCTGGAACAATTAATGAAGGCTCGTCTAGTGGGTTTGGATTTAATGTAGTGGCGTTTGATGCTCCATATACTAATGGAATTCCTGTATTTTTTGCTAACAACTTATTATCAACTACCAAGTAGTAAGCGGTGTCTGCTGATATTCCATATGCTGGTGACTCTACACCACTTAATGTGTTTAATGCAATACCTTCTGGCATTAGCGATAAGTTTAAACCTAAAGACTGAAAGTTAAACTCTTCTGACCATTGACCAACGGTTATTCCATTTAAATAATAAAGATAGTCATTGGGTGTTGATCCACCTTGATTAGATGTTATTTTTATCACTACTCTAAAATTTGTATTTTCATTTACAATTTCAGATGTTTTAGAAACAAATATCCAAGAGTTTTTATCTTCTACATTTATTTCATAAGTTTTTAATTTTTCAACTACAGTTGATGTCGTTGTATCTGTATACTGAAATCCAATATCGACAGACTTTATATATTCACTATCAATATATATATGGCTACCAACACAAAATGTACCAAGGCTTGAATTTAAATCTGTAAAATTTATTATATCTGGACTGACACAAACTATGTCTGTTGTTTCAGATATCGGAACATTTCCTTCTAGTTTATTTAAATCTATATTTGTAAATGGTGCATTCTTATCCAGTGTTTCTAAAGAGGTAGATCCTCCAGTTACTAACCAGGATTCACCCATATTCTGATAGTCTGTGTCTATTAAATTTATATAGTCCACTGCCCCGTCTAATGCCCACAAGGCTATTGGGTGTTCAGCAAATATCTTTTCTGCATATAAATTTGATGGGTTAGACATTTTTCTCCTATACCCTTATTATAGCAGGGGAAGAGTTAATTTCTAGGAATCCACAACTTTTCGTTACCCTTATTATGATATCTTGCCATAACAAAAAGTAGGTCCGAAAGCCTGTTTAGATATTTTGGAATATTTATATTTAATCCATCTACCTTCCAAACCTCACGTTCTGCCCTTCTAACGATAGTCCTTGCATTATGAAGAGGTCCTGTAGGCAAAACAAAAGAATGAAGTGGCTCTAGATGCTCATTATAATCATCAATTATATTTTCTAAATAAGTAATTCTTTCTTCTGATATTGTTATTGTTGGAGCGCCAGAGAGTTCTGCACCTAAGTCAAATAGGTCACTCTGTATTCTGTCTATAATGTCATTATGATATTCCGTCGCCATTCCAATAGCAGAGTTAGCCTCATCTACTGATCCAATTGCTTCAATCAAAAAACTGCTCTTATCTATTCTTTCATTGGTAGCGGTAGAGGTTTTTCCGTCATCACCAGTTTTTGTATATATACGAGTTAGATGAACCATTAGTGTCCTGTCAAAGAGCGCCAGATATCGATTGTAATTTTATTGGCCACATGAAGTGCAGCCAAATTAATGACCAGTTGCAATAGATATTGTATAGTCTTTGGTTTACGCTTTTGTATTGGAAATTGGATAACATTATCCAAATGTTTATAGGCTAGTTTCATGGAAATATAACATTTCCGTTATCTGCAAAAACTAAACCAATAGAATCTCCTGGGCTTAAGAATTGTTGATCAACTGCTAACTGTCCCCAACCCCACTCTTTTCTAGGAAAAGGAATTGTTTGTTTTTCTTTAATGATTATTGCCCAATATGCTTTTTCTGATGGCATTGTGTCACAAGACTCTACCTTTGCATTTGGCAAACCATTAACTCTACATACAACCGATAGACCATATTTCTTAGTGCCTTCTATTTTAAGGTTTGCTTTCTTTAAAACATCTAAAGCAATTGCTTTTCCAGATACCTCTATACATTTTGTTGATTTTGTTCCACCATCTAATGGGCCATAATTAATATAAAGATTAACACAACTTTCATCTGGTTTATTTATAATTGAAAAACCACCAAGAACTAGCCCAGCAGTTATAGCCAACGTTAATATCTTTTTCATTTTTCCCCCTTAGTAAAGTTTAATTTCACAGGCATCTGTACTGCAATAAGCCTCACCCTGTGCCTCTAGGTTTTCTACTCCATCATAAATTGCGGACCAATCAATCTTTGCAATTTTTCCAACATAAGAGTTATATTCTTCTTTTGTAATATTATTATATGGTTGTTGAGGGAATGTTTCATTACCCATTGGCAAAAATGAAACAGCCTTCAATTCTCCTTCATAAAGATGAAGCGCTGGAGCAACATGTTTTTTTTCTGTTTCCTTATCAAAAGATAGGGTTACAGAAACCCCATTATCAGACCAATATTTTTGAGCGGTTGCTGCCAAACCAATTTTTTCAAAAAGACTTACATCTTTTTCAGAACGTGGATGTCCAGATGCTACTGGGAAATATACTACTGAGGTGTTAGCAGAAACTAAGTCTGCTTCAACTTTATACCCTGCTGCTTTAAATAAATGAAGCATTGGGTCTGTATTTCCAAACCTTATAGCACGTAAATAAAATTCTCCTCCTGGACCCCAATGAACTCCTGGTGTTGCACCAGATAATAATGATACAGATCCTGAAGGTTTGACGGTAGTTACACGAATTGATTCACGTACACATAGCCATTCTGAGTATGAGTGATCATACTGACGAATCCTCTTATACCCTTCGTCCATCCACTTACGAAGTGCTGGCATTCCTTTTGTATCAGCAAAGGATGCAATACCAGTTAGAGATGTTCCAATGCGACGATTGCGTTGCATAATTCCATTTGTGGTTTGCCAATGTGTTGGCATAAGAGTAACAGTCTTACCGTATAAATATGCAAACTTTAATGTACGAAGAAAATCTTCTCTATCATCATGACGATTTAGATGAACCTCTACTAATGTACATAATTCGTAAGATTCTAATGGTTGTTCTGCACATGGATTAAAACCCATTACACGATAGTCTTTCCCGTCTGGTGCATCTGCTAGTCTTCCGTAATTACGAGCAACATCTAGCCAAATAAATCCTGGCTCTCCGTTGTCTGCAATTAAATCAACATAATCTTCATAGTTTGTTCCAACCTCTGCAGCAATAGAGTTGTTAGACATCCAAGCCCATCCTGGATTTTTTGGATCATAAGAGTTACGTTCTGGAAAAACCTCTGCATTTTTTAAATTACTAAAATCTTTATCTTCAGGATTACCTAAAGCGAGGGTAGCAGAACGACGAACATTACCAGAAACAACACATGTACCAATAAGGTTTACAATATCTACTATTGCACGAGAATCAAATTTATCCCCTGCTCTAGATCCTACAATCTTTGTGATACGGTTATGTAAATCTATTAATGGTTCTGGACCACTGGCTACCCCGCCAAAACCCTTGATGGGTGCCCCCAAAGGCCTAATAAGGTCATATGTGAACTGTTGTATGGGTTGGTTTGGGCGAAGGTATGAGTTTATTAATAACCTTACAGATTCAACCCAGCCTTCTCTAGTATCAGGAATTTCATATATTGATGGTGGCTCAGTTGGATCATAAATTACCATTTCTTTTTCTTGTCCAAGAGTATCAAACCCTACACCTATACCCAACATTAATGCATCCATTACCCAAGAAAATAGGGCGCCAGGATCATTGCGGTCAATATCACGAGTAGATACCATCGCACAATTTTGTAGGGAAGCAGAGTTGCGCTTGTCCGTAGTCATAGGAGTTCCAAAAGCCCATAAGCCACGACCAGGAGGTGTCCACTTTAAGTTAAATAGACGATCATATGCTTCTTGAGCAGACTTTTGTCCTTTGTTGTCGTTCCAAGGCAGACGATTTTCTTTTGCCCAGTTTTTTTGAACTGAATACATACCCTCAATTACACGTTTACAAACCTCATACCACCTTTCTTTTGTACCATCTTCTTTCATACGTGAATAAGTGCGTATAAAGGTTACCTCACCAAGAGAGTTTGATCCAGCATCTGAGAATCCAAATGGAGGTGGAGTGTCTTTGTATTTTGCTACGAAGTCTTCTAGTAAACGAAAAGAAAAAATATCTGACATGAATTTTCCAACTTTCTAATAAAAATATAGCGAGTACTTTAATAATTGTAAAGTAGTGTTAAGTATATCATAATTTTTTTAAAAAAATAAGCATAACTAACGAGTATAAACCTTTACTTTATCTTAAAGACTTTGTTTTTAGTTAAGCACTAAAGAATATTTTAATATTTTAAATTAATCTATAATATTCCATTCTTGTTTTTTTGTTTTTAAAAAAAGTTCATACTGTTCAGAAACTTTATCAATTAATTTTTTTGCATGCTGGTCAGCAAAGTTTTGAAAAAATAATCGTTTTTCTTTGTACTCTTTAGATTCTTGTTCTTTAATTGGATAAGAGTGAAACCTCATTAATCCATTTTCACCATAATCTTCAAATGTTTTAAAACTGTTTATCATTTTATATCTATTAAGTTTTTTAACTTCATGAAATATGTCGTATTTATTCATTATTAAATCATAAATTTTATCTTCATTATTGTTAAAAATTTCTATTGGAACACATACTACATTTTTATATTTTTTTTCTAAAGAAAAATATTTTGTAAAATTGTTAATTTCATGAAACAAGTAACGATTAAGTTCTTTAATGGGAAGATCTGGTTCATTGTATCCATACATCAACAAAGATGAAACAATGCTTTTTTGTGGATCTCTAAGCGGAACAACATGAATAATTTCTTTATGATGTAAATATTCTCCATCTTCTATAAAAATATTGGGACTATGATTTTCATCTGCTGAATTAAGTGCTATCCAGTTATTATCAACTGATATAAAATAAAAACTTGATTTTACATAGTTGGTTGAACATCTTCTTGGCCCATCCACAAAAAGTACCTTATGCCCTAGGTTTTTTGTTTCTTCAATTAATGTCTTATATGTAAAATATTCCATTTTAACTATAACGTATTTTTATTTTTTTAATGTATAACATACATTTAAAACACATCTAAACTGTTTTGTATTTGTTGTGTAGTTTGAGTGAAACTGATGTCCATTAAACCTTATTGCTTTTCCTGCTTTTGGGGAAACACTTTTTATAATTTCTGGATTATCCATATTATCACCAAGCCACTTATTATAAAAAACGGTATCTCCATCAACATCATGAAGATAATACAAAAACACATCATGTTTTATAATTGTATCAACATGAGCATAGTGCAATGAATTGTCATTATCCATGCCAGTGATTGCTATTCTAGACCTTAAAATTTTGTCATATTTTATATTGTGTTTATTACAAAATTTATCAAAAATATCTTTAAAATCTTTTAGTTCTAAATCACCTAAAACCATAAAAAATGGTTTTGAATCTTGGTCGTTAAATGCTAAAGGGGTTTCAGTATATGGGAAAACTCCTTTTTGGCTGTCTTTAATAATTTCAAGACCATTTGTAACCCTCCATTTAGGCAATGGGGTTTCTTTGTGTCCATTATTTCTAAATATTTTATTAATAAAATCGTGTTGATCTTCTAGTGTTAAAAAATTATCATCTTCTATAATGTAATCTTCTGATTTGTTTAATTCTTCCATTTTTTCTCCTTTTTAATTATACACTATTCTTGACCAGTTGAAGATCTTGCAAAATCTAAAGGTACGTTATGATACCAATTTGGCAGTGCATACCTTGGACCTTTTGTTATTGGATGAACTTCATGAATATATAAAAAGTTAGATGGAAAAAATAATACACTTCCTGGCTCTGGTTTAATTTTAATATTTGACTGTCTAAACTCTAACTCTCCACCTTCATAGTCATTGTTTAAATAAAGCAAAACAGATAAAACTCTTGTGCTAACCCCTTGATCTTGATGTGCTGGTAAATGTCCAGAATAATCATATCTTAATAAGTGCATATTGCTTTCTCTTGATTTAATATTTTTTTCTGCCCATGGATATAACTCTGTTGAGTAGTGAGTTAATGTACTTTCTAGTGCCCCAAACAATTGAGAAGAGATGTTTGTTTGTTCTTTTTTATAAACATCGGTTTCTTGTATATCTTTTACTTGTGGAATAAATTTTTGTAAACAAAATGTTTCTTTGTTTCCACTTTCGTTTTTCCAAGGAGTCCATGGCCTTACTGAAGTTTCAGAAGAAGAAATTTTTTCCTCACTCAATCTTTTATCTAAGAATTCAATTTCTGATATCAGTATTTCTGGATTTTTTATTATATTTTTATAATAAACTAAGCCCAAATCTAAAACTTCAAAATCAACTTTATTTGAATTCATGATGTTGCGCTTCCCATCTTGGATATTTATCTTCTCCAAGAAAGTCTGGATCTGCATTAGTTGGAATGCTAGTGTGCATATATAAAGCAGTGTACCTGTGTCCCGCTGTGACTTCGGTTATTCCATGTATATACTCTGATCCAGCACTTGGAAAAAATACTGCAGAATATTGTTTTGGTTGATACTCAAATCTTTGATTTGGGAAATAAATTTTTCCTCCAGTATATTCAGATTCGTGGTTTAGATACATGATTGTGCTCCACTCAATAAAAGGTTCTGGATCTTGTGCGTCTAAATGTAATGCACCCTTCGTTCCCGCTGTCCAGTGTGATCCAAAGGCTTTAAATGTGTATATCGGATTAATAAATCCGTTTAACTCTTTGTGCTTTTGGTTTGCAAGGATAGAGTATTTTTTTAATATATTCATGACAATATTGTTGTATGGCAGCGAAGTACCCCCATATCTACCCTTATAGTATTCTGGATAAGGGTTTACTTCAGATGGAAAATTTTGTTCTTTAATTAATACTTCTGCATCTTCTTTTTCTATAAAGTTTTCTACTATATTAATTCTATGCATTTTAACACCTACACAATCTCTATTTTTTTTAGTACATTATGAAACCTTGTTTCATTTTCAGAATCTATACTGTACGCTGCTTTATAATATGGAACATCATCAGTTTCAAATGGTAAAAGTTTTAAATTTGATAAATCTATACCATGATATTTTTCAAACTTTTCACCTTTAATCTCTTTATTTTTTATCATTAGCATAAGTTTATTATACCCGTGATATTTTGAATATGGTAAATATTTTTTTTCTTTATATATTTTATCATAAAATAAATCATTCATGCTTTTTATTTTAAATCCATGCTCATTAAATAAAATAGAAAGAACTAGTTGATCTCCATATTTTTTTAAAAATTTTGATTTTGATAAAAAAATAGCATTTGACATTTTTAAAAAAATAAAATCTTTATTTATCCACTGAGATTCAGTTATTGTTTGTGATATTTTATAATTTTCTTTAATAAAAAATTTATCGATATTTAAAGATATTATGTTTTTTCCAGAAACTATATCTTTATCTCCACATTCTTTTATTAATTCGCTATCCCATCCAAATTTAAAAATAGTTGAGTCAGAAATAGATAAAAAATAATCAAAATTTCCGAATAAACTCATAAGTCTATAATAATAAATTCCTTTTCTATCATCCCACTGAACATGGGTATATTTTATGTTAGAATCTTTATTAAATATCTCTGATCTATCTACTGTGTTTTGATCATAAATATCAATAAAAATATTGTTAATAGAATTTTTTTTTAAATTTATGCAAAAATCTAATAAGTCTTTATTTTTATAAGAATAAAGAAATACTTTAATTTTTTTTATGCTAATGGAATCCAATGCTGTTCCCATCCTTGCATAAGTCCCTTAAATGGAACTACATCATATGCAATAGTAATTCTTGGCCCTTCCCAATCCCAATCACCCATAGCATGTGGATGGCCAGTTTCTGAAAGAATTGCACGATTATCTTTATTGTGGTTTTCAATTACATTATCAAAAACATTATAGTGCGTAATTGATGGCTCTGCCTTGACCGCATAATAACCATGAAACCATGGGGCTCCTCTGCCACCATGTTCGTGCCAGTCTAGTTTACCAATATGGTTATAATTTATATTAAACCATGCCTGTGTCCAAAATTCTTCTTTTTCAAAATCTATTTCATAGTGGTTACAAGCATCAATTGTCATTGACCTAACAGACTTAAACAGTTTGTGTATTCCTGGATGGTAAAACTGAAATGCATTATACTTGTTCCATTTTGATGTTGTTATGCTTCCAGCGCCATCCCAAATTGTTTTTTCATTATTGTCATTTTGAAGAATTTCTCCTTTTTCAATTCTGTCATATTGTATTTGTAAAAAATTAGCCAAATCGCCAAGATCGTTGTCTAGTTGTCTTTCAAAAAACTTGTGTGTTTTGTTAGAGTTTAAACTTATTTGATCTTTAAAGAAATCATTATTCATTTTAATACCTTTTCCTTTGCCAAGTAGTTTTTTTGTAATGTCCCGTGATATGAGACCTTCTTTTTTCTTCACGTATCCTATGTTTTAAAACTGATTCTTCTGATAAATCAATTTCTAGATCCCACTCCTCTCTTTTAATTGGTATCATTTGAAATATGGGAGTCCCCTTTTCTATTTTACCAATAAAATTTCTTTTAATAAATAAAGGAATAAATGCTGGTAGCGCCCAAATATCAGAGTCAACAATTGCTGATGGAACATAAAATGGTAAATCTGGTCTGTTTAGTGGGTGCGTAATTATAGTTGAGTAATCCTTTGGTGTTTCCCAGTACCAATTCATTTTAACACCAAACTGTATTGGATGACAGTCTTGTGGTATTGCTTGATCAACATCTGGACGTATATCCATAATATTTAATTCTGCATTCCAAGAAACTATCGGTTTTCCATCTTCTTTGATATCAACATATACATCATCCTCTAAAAGATACATATATCCAGATGTCATGGCATCTAAAAATGGCAAACATAGTTTTGTTGAAACATCTGAGCCATCAGATCCACGATCATTAATTGGATTTAAATATTCTAAATCGTGACTAGTCCCATGCCTATATCCAGCCAAATCCTTATACCATTCTGGAATAACAGATTTTGATTTTACTGGAACAACCTTGTCTTTTTGTTCTTTATTGCTATCAAGGCCAACCATTTTAAACACTTTCTTCATATTCTTTTATAACTCTCTCTTGAATATCTTTATTGTCAATAATTATATCGTACATTATAGTGCCAATATCAACTATACCATATTTTTCTGTTTTCATATGTTCCCCGCTATTTTTTATTGAAAAATCTATAAAGGGTGTATTTATAAAAAAATCATCAAAATTTCTTTTAAAAAATGCTATTTCTTTTGTATAAACATCAAAAATTTTGCTACTTGATTGAACCTTAAAAATACCATCAAATTCTATTGTCCAAGGAACATAAAATTTATAAATTTTTTCATTATTTAAATTATTATAATTAGATGAAGATGGATAAAACTGTCTTTGCCAACATTTATCAAGCATATATAAAGATTCTTTTTTATTTTCAACCCAAATTTCGGCATGTGTTTTTTGTCTTAAAATTATTTTATTATCTTGTTTAATTAGTTCTGGCTTATTATAAAAATATTCAACATATGGATTTACTGGAACCAATATTTTATTTTTATATTTTGTTTTTAGTAGACTGCTATTTGAAAATTGTGAAATCATTTTTGATTCTTTAACTAATTCACTAAAACTTTTATTTTCTGAATTAATCCAATATTTAGATCCAAGCCTATTGTTATTTTCAAATAATGAAACCATTATAGATAAATATTTTCATCAAAGTTAAATCTAAATATTATGTTAGTAATAAATTCCTGATCATTAAACTTTTTAAACAATCTTGAATGCTTTTGTTGATTACCCCAAAAAATAAGCGCTTGATTGTCTGATAACACATAATCTACATTTTCTACACGTATTGCCCAATCAGTATTTGATTCTAATTGATAATCAACCATAATTGTATCTTTGTCTTCGGTATGATCTATATGCTCAGTAAGTTTTGGGTTGCCTAAATTTTTATTATACATCATAACTGTTGAAGACTTGCAATATTTATATCCAATTAAATTATTTTCTACAAGTTTTTCAGATATTTTATTAATAATTTTTTCTGGTATTTTTAAGTTTTGTAAATCAATTCTTGCAAAATCTGATTTAACAACACCTATGGTGTCTTCTTTTTTATGAACATACCTGGGGTCTTCTTTTTTTAATGAATAATGAGTTCCAGATTCTACCCAAATGTTTTCTCTTTTTAATTCTAAATTGATAATATCTTTTATTAAAAGAATGCTTTCTTGTGTCAATAAATCATCTATTACTATATTTTTCATTTGTATTTTTTAGACTTCCAAAATAAATTTTTATATCCAGAACTAAAACTTGTTCTTATTGTTGCATCTTGCTCGTCTAATTTTTTTACAATATCTGGATCTCTTATAATTTCATAATTAAAATCTTCTCTTTTAAAAGGTATTACTTGAATTAAAGGAGTTCCTTTTTTAATGATTCCCTTATAATTTTTTTTAACAAAAAATGAAAATAAACCAGTACTTAAAAATTCATCGGTATCTATTACACCTGGAACTGACATCAATGGAGACTCGTCTCCTAACATTGGATTTATAAATAAACAACTATATCCAGGCTTAGTTTTAACTAACCAAATCATGTTTATTCTTAATAAATCTCTTACATAAAAATCTTTATCAATAGGCATTTTTTCATACTGAAATTCTTTATGATGTCCAGTTACTGCTCTTGTAAAAACATGATATGATCCAGGAACTTCTTGTTTTAATGTTTGTCCATCTGTAGTATCCAAATAAATATCAAATGGTGCTTTTAAAATATATCCCATTAATAAAACATCTGATATTGCCATACATTTTTTAACTGTTATATTTTGAAATCCATTTTTTGGCGTTTTATCATTGTCTTGATATGAAAACTGTGACTTATACCATTCTGGAATATTTTTTGATAATGGCTCTGGCTCTGGGAATGCTTTACCCATTTTTGGTAGTGAAGAAATAAAAGAAATATTGTAATCTTTTTTATCAATATTTTCTTGATCGTTTGCCATAAATACCCCCTAACAAAACTATTATATCAGATAGATATTAGTGTGGCAAAGATTCCAAAACAAGCATTTGTTCTGTAAAGAAGTTATCATGTGGTTCACAGTGAATTGAAATATTATTTTGATCAACAGCAATATCTTCAACAATTTCAATATCTACAAAGTCATTTGCTT
>Ga0247838_1001054_pt1 | contig 41443 bp, 46 predicted proteins | sample LaCruzMarch2015__5_FD_189097 | JGI IMG/M metagenome (GOLD analysis project Ga0247838, IMG submission 189097) | Freshwater microbial communities from meromictic Lake La Cruz, Castile-La Mancha, Spain - LaCruzMarch2015_15m | ecosystem: Environmental > Aquatic > Freshwater > Lake | place: Spain...
TTCTCCAGCAGATTATAATCAAGCGATACAGATGGTAGCTCTTATGGCAGAGAGTCATGGAACCGATTATATTCGTGTGACTCGTGCAGATTTTTCTATTTTCCTGGATCCAGATGCTCCTATTGAATTAGGCAAAGCACAGAAGCTTCTTGACTGAAGCGATATCACGATTATCGCTACTGGTTCGATGGTGTACGAATCTCTCATGGTTGTAAAAAAACTTCAAGAGCTGTGAAAAACGGTCGATTTCCTCAACATCCATACTATTAAACCCCTCGATACTGAGAGTATTATTCAGTCAGCTCAGAAGACTGGAAAAGTGGTTGTAATCGAAGAACACAATATCCATGGATGACTCGGAGATGCAGTAGCTTCAGTGCTCGTGGAAAAACATCCGACAAAACTTCTCAAAATCGGTATCGAAGATACCTTTGCTGAATCTGGAAGCCACAGAGAATTGTGGAAAAAGTATGGGTTGGATAGGGAAGTAATACTATCAAAAATAGAAACATGGATGGGGTAGTTGAGGATGCTTTTCTTTCTTGCATTTTGATTCATATTCTTATCATGGTTTTATGCTCCGAACTATTGCCTATATTATCTTTCTCTGCACGGGTATTTTTGCGTTTTTTATGGTTGTTCTGTTTTTCCGTTCGCAGAATGGTCAGATAAAAACAACCCCTTCAACTGATCGTGAACCTGTTATCAGTCTCAGTGTCAATGATAAAGTCGTTACGAAACTTAAAAAGAGTTATAATTTCCGTAAATCAGCCCAACAAGACGTCTTTGGAGCTTTTATTTTTGATTTTCCAGTCGAAATCACTGTCGCAGATCGAGTGAGGATGTTTGTTTTTGAAAATGATTATGCCCTGATTCGTCGCAATATTTTGCTCTTATCGGCGATGTATGATTTTTCTGATACGACTGACTTTTTTGGAAAAACTATGTTTCTCAATGATAAGACTGGAGATGGAAGCATTGTCCGCTTTATCACAGAGATTGATGGTCATGCTGTTGGTTTTGAGGTACTCAGGGATGAGTATAATGACCTCAAGAGTTTGCTTTTACAATAATTTTTCTATACTTCCTCGTATACTCTTTCATTTATTTCACTTATGGCAAAGAAACACCAGTTGACCAAAGAAGGTCTCGAAAAGCTCCATCTCGAACTCGATGATCTCCGCAATGTAAAACGTCTTGAGATCGCAGAAAAACTCAAAATAGCGATAGCATATGGGGATCTTTCAGAAAATTCTGAATATCAATCAGCTCGTGACGAACAAGCAGCAGTTGAGCTACGAATTACTGAAATCGAGGATATCATGGAAAATTATGAGATTCTCGATACGGATAAAAAAGCACAAAAGAACAATGTTATCACGATAGGAAGTCGTTTCACACTCAGAATGGGTGAAGAAAAAAATGCCCCTGTCCAAGAATATGTCCTCGTCGGTAGTACCGAAGCAGATATTCTCGAAAATCGTATCTCAAATGAATCACCTCTCGGTCAGGCCGTTATCTGAAAATCAGAAGGTGAAATGGCAGAAGGTATAGCGCGAGCTGGTAAATTTTCATATAAGATTATTGAAATAGCATAATGAACTATTTTTTTGCTCAACATCTCATCTTTATACCTCTGGTGTCCTATATAGTTGCCACTCTTTTGAAGGGGTTTCTTTTATGGAAAAGAAAGAAATTTCATCTCCAAGTCATGCTCTCAACTGGTGGTATGCCGAGCGGACATTCAGCTCTCGTCTCGAGTCTCGCGACTGCTATCGGGATCAAATATGGTCCTCAGAGTGATCTTTTTGTTCTTGCACTCGTTTTCGCAGCTATCGTTATCTACGATGCGATGAATATCAGATACCAATCAGGTCTTCATGCACATGCACTCAATACTATTAAGGGTGAGAAAAAACTGAATGAATCTCTCGGACATCTCCCTTCAGAAACACTTGTTGGGAGCATGATAGGCGTCTTTGTTGCGGCTGCCTTGATGCAGATTTAGATTTTTTTACAAAACTTGTAGGATTTTCTCTATTTCACTCCAAACTGCTTCTCGAGATTGCTCTCCATCGATAGTATAAAACACCACTCAGTCTGCTTTCCAACTGTCGAGGAGGGGAACGATGTCTGTTCTGTACCATGTAAAGCGTTTTTGTATTTTTTCGATATCTTGATCATCTATTCGGATAATCAGCTTATTTCCTGTTTTAGGATTGGTGTCACCAACAAAGTCACCACCAAATATTTCTTTGGTCACGGGATCCATCTTTCTCCCTTGGAGGCGACGGAGTGCTTCTTCTTCACTCAGAGTCAGATGTATGACACAGTAATCGGTAGTGATATCATCAAAAAACTTTCGTTGTGCGATATTTCTGACAGCTCCGTCAATCAAAATACGGTCATCAGAGTGTGCGTCGAAAAATTCTTGAATGAGATCAAAAATGACACTATCTGGTGTCATAATCCCGTTTGGCATCGTGTCTGAAACGGCTTGATAGTGTTTATGATGTGGATTATCGAGGACAGATCGTAGGATGGATCCTGTTTCGAGCGAGATGTACCCAAATTCTCGACAAATATTTGCTGCTTGTGTGCCTTTTCCAGAGCCCTGGATACCCATGAGCATAATATGCTTAGGCATAGATAAAAGATAATTGATAAAAGATAATAGATACGAGATCGATTATCTCCTGAAAACACGGGGGAGTATATCGAAAAATTCAAAATTCAAAATTAAAAATTCATTCAAACCTTATCAGAATCGTATTTTCCATACATTTAAATCATAAAAACTTGCCAGATAGAAAAAATATATACAATACAGCCATCCTTATCCAAAAATTATGATCGCAGTTATCGAAACAGGTGGAAAACAATATATCGTCAAACAAGGTGATATCATCACTGTAGACCGTCTTGATGAATCCCTCGAATCACACACATTTACACCACTTCTCATCTCAGATGAAACAGGAGGTACCAAGGTTGGCGCTCCTTTTCTCGATGGTGCAAAAGTAGAATGCAAAGTGACCGAGCATACACGAGGCGACAAAGTCCGTGTCTTTAAAATGAAATCAAAAAAGCATTACCACAGAACGAGTGGTTCCCGTGCTGCTGAAACTAAACTCGAGGTGACATCGATCAGCGCGTAGTTTGTTTTTAATACTTTTGCTTGTTTTCTACCATTCTTTCAAAGCTATTTCACGACCGTCGTGCTCTTCGTCGAGCACGAATGAAGCGACTGAGGACTTCTAATTCAGTTCTGATTATCTTTCTTATTGTTGTATTACCTATTTATCCAGTATTTGGGTCTATTCTCTATGACGGGAGTCGGCGTGGTGGCGTAGGTATTGGTCTCGATGAAGCTTCTATCTTGGCTGAATATACAGATGTGACGGATGCCTGATTCATCGCTCCCGAACTTCCAACAGGGAGCATGTGACGTACCACGATAGAAAACTATATTGTTCAAGATGGTGATACACTCAGTGATATTGCAGATACTTTTGATATCTCATCAAATACGATACGTTGGGCAAATAATCTCTCATCCAATACGCTGCGTGTCGGTCAAAAACTCATTATCCCACCAGGTGATGGCATTATCTACACGACTAAGCAAGGGGATACGCTCGACGCTATAGCTCTAAAATTTAAAACAACGAGTGAAAGAATTCGTATTGCGAATTTTTTGGGTGATATTCTCCCCACTGGTACGACTATTTTTCTTCCTGGAGGTCAGCAGCCTGCTATCACTATTAGTAATACTGTTCGGAGTGGTGAATCATGAGCTACTTTTACTCTCAAGGTTATCAACCCAAAAGGTGCTGGTTTTGTTCCAGGACACTGCACCTATTTTGTCGCGAAATATTGGCCAGTTGAGTGGCGTGGTAATGCGAGAAACTGGTTTAAAAATGCTAGTAATGCAGGATTTAAAACAGGACAAGTCGCAAGACCTGGTTCCATCGTCGTATGGTATGGTCCGTGATATAATCTCACGTATGGACACGTCGGTATCGTGATGAGCGTTGATGCGAAAAAGGGTACAATGGTTGTCAAAGATATGAATTATGCTGGTCTCTGGAAAGTAACTACTCGAGTTGAGAAGATAAAAAATAAATATATTATAGGGTTTATTTACAACGAGAAAAAATAAGTCTATGCGAAATACGTTTTCTACTCGTCTTCGTCGTCAGAAACAGTTTCGTCAGAAAACACTCAGTAATGTTGCACTTTTTTTCATAGCTCTCGCGCCTATCTATCCAGTATTTGGTTCGTATATGCAGACATATACTGGCGTTGTCGTGCGAGGTGAATATGACCGCTCTACTATTTTGGCTTCATATGATTGGGAGACAGGAGAGAGCACTTCTGATTTTATTCAAGAACTCGTCGATATCGCTCCTACAACGACACTTATCAATCCTGATCCTCTTCCTGAGCCTCCTGTTACTCCTTCTCCTGCTTCTCTCCCAATAACTCCACCAAAAGATCCAAAACTGCCCCTCTATGTGAGTCATGTTGTCGTGAGGGGTGATACACTGAGTACTATTGCACAGAAATACGATATCCCACTTTCCACTCTTCGGGTAATAAATAACCTCAATAGTGATATACTGTCCGTTCAACAAAAGATTGTCATTCCACGTATCAATGGTGTCCAGTATGCGGTTCAAAAATGAGATACTCTCAGTACTATTGCTCAAAAATATGGTATTCGTGATACGAATTTTATAACACTTGCCAATGATATAGAGAGAAATTCACCACTTCGTATCGGACGTATGTTATTGCTCCCAAATCCTACTAAGGATCCAACAAAAAAAGTCCCAGTTCAGCTCGCAAATAAACCAGTAACCAAGCCAGTTACATCGACAGTCAAACCACTTCCAAAACCACAAAATATCAAAAAAGAACCAGTAAAGGATCCTCAAGTCATCACGTACTGAGATTACACTCTTTCTCTGAAAGTGACCAAATGATGTCGAAGCTTTGTTTGGGGAAACTGTACGTGTTTTGTCGCGAAATATAAAAATGTAACCTGGAGATGAAATGCGAAAGACTGGCTCAAAAATGCTCAAAAACAATGAATTGCCACCGGAGATGACCCTAAACCAGGAGCTATTATTGTCTATCATGGACCTGGTTTTCCGCCTGCGTATGGTCATGTGGGGATAGTCATGGCAGTCAATGATAACCATATGGTTATCAAAGATATGAACTACCGTGCTCTCAATGAAGTTACCACGAGAAAGGAGGAATTTAAGAATCCTGCAATACTATGATATATTTACGTAGATTAGTCACTTTTTGCAAGGCATAAGATATCTATAATGCTTTTATTCTTCAGGAAAAATGGATAGAATGGAGCGAGATATATTTTTGTGATTTCTTTTCAAAAAATCATTGCATGGATTCTGATTTGTCTTCTTTCTTTTGAGATGACTTTTCGTGTTCCATTCTCTATCTCAGGTGTAGGTGCTCTTGAGCTATGAGACCATGAGGACATTGTTTCCCTTCTCGTCGAAGAAGATATATTTAAAAAACTCTCGGGAGATCTCGATAAGTATGCTCGTCGTATCCAAAATAAATTACCGCATACTCGTACAGTTATTCTCACCTATGCTCGGGATACTCATCCCTATCTCATAGCATCTGCGAATGAACGTCTGTATTTCTCAGGTCTTCCAGGGCACAGTAGTCAAAAAACACAAAAACTCGTCGGTACAATTTTAATCGGTCACGTACCAATACCCGTCGTACACAAAGAGAGTCAGAGTTTCCTCTCTCTCTATCCCTATGCAGATTTTGATGAGCCACACTTTTTTTGGAATTGGGAAACCACGCGATATGAATATATCAATCAGAAAAAAAATAATGCTCGACCAGACATCTGGCACTCTGTTATAGATCCAAATACGGGGGATATAGATACTGATGTGACGAAAATTCGTGAATTTTTTGCGCGTGTCTATGAGTATGATGATAAGAGGGGACGATATGAAAACGTAGGGACTGATCCTCAAGTGCTCTATATGGATAGTATCAATGAGAGTCGTTCGGCAAGTAAGTGACTCTTAGCTGTTTACGAACAAATCTTTATTGGTCAGCAAGAGCACACTATATACCATAGATTTACTCGAGATTTTGCTCAGTATATCTATGAGGGATATCTTTCTCTCATGCGATCAGAAGGGAAGTTGCAGATTCCTCTTTTTGCAAATTGGGTTCCTGATGCAAAAATAGATACATCATTTTTGGCCTCAGCCAGTGACATAACTACGAGGATTTTTACTAAAGAACTTCTGACACCCTTTCTCAAGGTGATAAATGAAAAATATCTCTGAGATGTGAACCGTTGGGTGCATAATACTGGTCGTTATTATAATGGATATTCTGAAGTACGACTCGATACCCTCCCAGAGCTTATCACAAAAAAAGATGCACTTTCGGTTCAAATTATCAAAGAATCAAATGATGTTTTAGAAAAAATCATCGACACTTACGTCGACAATAATCTCTCTCTCGATATCCCTATCCTCGTCAGTCGTTCTGGTAAAAAAACTATTCAAGAGGAAGATAAAAAATGAGGAAAAACCATAAAAGTCAGTCGAACATATGATTTTATGTATGACAATTATTTCCTGGGTACAAAGGCCTCTGATATAATTTCTGCGAGTCAGTGCAGTCTCATACGTGGTTCGAGTTTTGGTGGGAAAAATTCTACTGTCGAGATGAATCATGGATATGCTATTTCTGAAATAGAAAATGATCTCAAACGTATCAAAGCCGATGCAGCAGCTGGTATAAAATGTAGCGCTCCTGCTCAATCATATTGGTGATGAAATAGTCCACTGAATATCGTAGGAAGTGAGGATATTTTTACTCTCGGTAATCATCGCTATGATGATTTCCCATTTCCTGCATATGATCCGAGCGCAGGAAAAAGAACGATAGGAGCACGGAGTCCCCTCGATTGTCTCAAAAATGATCTCATACTCCGACCATATCAACACAATGGACTTCAAAAACGTCGTTATGTTTGGCCAAAAGAAACTGATGGAAAACGGTATTCGTGTACCACTAATTTTCAGGGTACGACCCCAAGCCCTTTTTCTCTCGACCCGACACCAGAAGTGTATGAAAATATTTTTTCTACTCTTGTGAGTTGTGCGGGTAATGGTTCAGTAAATCTTCTGAGCAGAAATGGTAGCCCTCTTGGTACTTGTCAGGCAAATGGACTTTCAGGAACGTATAAGCGTATTTCATCTCTCATAAAACATAGCGATCCAACCACTGAAATCTATGGAAAACAGCTCTCAGGATCCACATCTCCTAATTTGCCTGTCGACGGGGAACGGTTTTTGCTGTATCTCGATAGGACAGCAACACCAGCACGTATTGATTATCCAAATCTATTTGATATCCAGATCGCCGTCGATGATACAGATGACACAATAGAAGAAAAAATCCGCAGTGTTCTCTCAGGTGTCCAGACCTATCTTCCTGCTCCGACAGCTTTTCCTGCTGGTCATAAATGGAGTCAACTCATCCAGCCTGCAACACCGTCTGTAAACCTCGCAGATGTTCTCCTCGGTAATCCTGAAATACGAAGTGCTCTCGTTTCAGCGCTACGATGGAAATATCTCGATATAGAAATGAAGTATGCAGAAGGTCTGAAAATGGCCCTCTCGTCTCATAGTATCAATAGTAAATTAATCATTCCTGATAAAAAGAATCTCTATGAAATCAGTTATCTGGGTGGTCAGGGCGATGCGAGAAACTTTATTTTTGGGTTTGCTCCTGAAGAAAATAGTGATGTTCCAGAGTGGTTTACGACTCTTAAAAATGTACACATTAACGATGTGAGGACATTTCCTCCTTCTCTGAGAGATGAAAATAATACTGGCTATACTCTTTCACCAGATGAAATAGGTATTCTCCTCGGATATAGATTTCCGTGAATAAATCAATGAAATGTGCCTTCATGACAAGGTAATCCATGATCATGACAAAATCCTCCATGATCTTCTGGACAACCATGAAGCGGATCTCCATGAAGCGGATCTCCATCAAATACTCCTCCATGATCTACTGGGCAACCATGAAATCAGCAACCATGAAATACATCGTCCTCTCCGCAACAATGAGATACATCCTCCACTTCTGAAACACCTCAAAGTGTCGATGTGTATGAGTGGCTATGAGCTATACAGCTGTGGTTGAGCAAGGCGATGAAGACAGAGTGGTTTACTCCTGCTATTGATACGAATGATTTTCCTGAGTCACCAACGTATGGTATCAACGATAAAAATGATACAAAGGCATGGTCAAATAAAGCACTAAAAAATGTTCCACAGAGTGATAGTAATCTCAATAAAATTCTTGATTTCGTAGAGAACAATAAAAATACCCTCTCTCTCGTAAATACTCTTTCAACGACGACTCTGAAACCAAAGCAAGCACTCCGTATAGATACTTCTCTAGAAGATACTGTTTCCCGTATCAATGATGATACATCACGTATACAGTTAGAAGTTCTCAGAATAGATGATCTCGATGAAAAAAAGAGTTATTCTGCGCAGAATGCTCAGTGGGGTGAGATTCAAAATCAGTATTATTCTCTTTCAGGTTCTGAGAAACTCAAGGATGGTCATGCTGTATGGGTGCTCACTTCACGCAATGAAAATAAGTCACGTATCACTCTCGAATCTCGTATGTATTCAGAGCAAGATGTATTACTTCGTTCGGAGAGAAATACTATTTTAGTAGGGCCATCCACTCTGCAAGTAACTGTTATCGGATCCTCTTCACTGGAATCATCTCAGACAATACGAGCTGGTGATCCCAGTGGACTCAATATATTTCTCGATGCCACTGGTCCTCTCGCATCCACTGCAGATGTCACACTCCAGGATTATGTCACGTGAGTGGAGATGTGAACGTACAAAGCAGTTCCTATTTCCAATAACACAATACGCATCGGTAGTCCTACGATTGATACTATTTTACGACGAGCAGGAAGATACACAGTGACAGTTGCTTCTGGTGATCATTCATGAAAAACAAACTTTACAATTATTCCTGAAAAACCTCATCATATTACAGCATCGCTGGATCCACTTCTCATCAAGGATACACCATCAAAATTTTTATTGACGCTCCGAGATGAATTTGAAAATCTTCTCGATACGAACGATTGGAATATCCAAATAGAGAGTTCAGCAAATATTCTCTTATCATCTTTTTCATCCAAAACGAATAGGATTTTTACTGGCTCTTTTACTTCTCCACTTACTCTCACCCCTCTCGAATCAGGGAATACGACACTGACATTGACCGCTACAAGAGGAGCTGAAAAAATCATGGCCACGGTATCTCGTCCTGTCCTCCCAGATGCAAATATAGTTCTGGAAATACCAAATAGAAATACGCTCAAAGTCGGTCAAGAAATACCACTGAATCTGAGTATGCAGAGACAAGATGGAAGCATCATCGAGGATTGGGATATGTCGGCCAAAGTTTCTGTAAAAGGAACGGATGCGCAGTTGTCGCAGGATTCGATTGTCTTTTCAAAAGGTCGAGCCATTGTGACACTGAAGACAGGAACACGTCCAGGCATTGTATCTCTCTATCTCCCAGATACTGTTTGAGGGAAAACTATTGGGGAGAGTTTTACTGTATTACCAGGAGAACCTACCACTCTCGAGCTCGCAAGTCCTGAAATCCTCTATGCGAAAAATGGTGCACGTGATCGTGTAAGAATTCACATTTATGATTCTTTTTGAAACCCAACAAGTATCCAGTGATACACACTTCAAATCATACCCGATAAGGCTTCTCTCGTAGATGTTATGCAAACTCCTCGAGAGATGAGTACTGGTATTTTTGAGATTGAAATAGTGAGTCGAGGATATCCTGGGCGTGTTTTCTTCCGATGATTGCTCCAAAAAGATGGGAAAAAGCTAGACCTCCCAACACTAGAAAATGCCTCAATAACGACCATCCTCCCTGTTATCACCAGTGAAGAGGCATCGAGCAATACTTGGCAAAATATTACGCAAGTTCTTTTGGGTGGTCCATTTGGTCAGTCTCCCATCCAGGGATATTTTTGAGGAGCTTCTCTTTTTTCTTCTACGACGAAAGCCCTCGCTCTCTCCACTCTGATCGATACACCAGAGAATCCTCTCTTTACTGTATTGCCTTCTGGTAATATTATCACTGGTTCGATGCAATACTGAGCAGGCGTGTGAGTTGAAATTGAGTCCTATATTGATGATGTATTGACCCTCATTATCTATGATAGACAGAGGGGGAGTATAGCTAGAGTGCGATACCCAGCGCTTTCAAAAGAAAGAACATGAGTCCTCTGTACTCTTGACTGTGATCGAGATAACATGTATTTTACATCTGCGAGTAGCGATATCTCTCTCCGAGAAGGTGATATCTATCGTGATGAACAAAAACTCTTTTCATTTACAGGACAACTTTTCGCATCGACTGATATTCTGCTGACATTTATCCATCAAAAAGGAGACAATCTTCAGTTCTCGGTTTCCTACAAATGACAAAATATTGGTACTCTTTCTCTTAGATGGAAATCTCGTATTCCTACTGAAAAAACAGATATTAATACTTCAGAAACTTTTACTCTCGAGCCACTGCAGTCAGGATTTTTGACAAAACTTGCTTGGAGCAATAAGAGTTCTTTTGAGATTCCAAGTCTTGTAGGATATAGTCCATCTTCTTCTGGGACTTCTCTCGGGTGATCTCACGGGGAGGGGTGGTCTGCATATCCAGAAAAATATGGACTCTGATGGGCACGCCAAAATACATCCATGCTTCAGTTTGCTGCAGGACAATCATGGTCTCGTGCTGTCCAAGATCATACTGACTATCTGACGATCAATCTCGGAGATCCAATTATTCGACTCCCAAACTATCAAGTCAATTCTCAGACATGACTCGATCAGACTATAGGGGAACCAGTCTACATAGGCACGACTCCGATAGATGATTTTACTTTCCGCGACTCAAATAGTGATGGGAAAAAAGATCTCATCGTGTATCATAATGATAATACTATTTGACTTTGATTGAACCGATCAGATGGTTCTCTTGTCGATGTTGGCGATCTCCTCTCTGTACGTGGGGCTCAGAGAGATATGGTACGAGCTGGTGATTTTACGGGTGATGGTTTTTCTGATATCGTCTATGTTGACCAAAAAGGTTCTTTGCGACGAATCAATCACGATGCAAATGGGCCAACAGAACAACCTATGAAGTATGATAGCACACCTCTGCTCTGAAAAATTGAACAGTTAGAAGTCTTTGATATGGATTATGACGGCATAGACGATATCATCGTACTAGATCACTATGGAAGTCTGTTTATTTTTTATGGTCGCGATACTGGTATATTCACTGTTCAGCTCATCGAAAAAGTCTATGATTTTGTCCTCTCAAATGAAGCAAAATCATCGTATTTTACTGGTGCTATTCGCTATAATGGTCAAGGGTTTACTGATCCAGATCTTCTCTGAAAGAATGTATCACTTGAGCTCCGCGTACAGCAAGAACAAGCTCGAAAACTCCTCTTTACTCAGATACGAATCGACAAAAATACTCTCTCTGGTACAGCTCAAAAAACTGGTGAATCTCTGGATGTACTCCGAGCACCATTTATCGCTCCAGAATTTCTCACTATTACAAAACAATACCGATCATTGGAGACATCATGACAACTGTTATCATGATCACCAATCGAGGTAAAAATGTCTCTTCAAAACAATTCGAATACAAATATCAGCGGTATTATTCTTTTAGAAAAATTTGCTCGATATCTCTCAGTAGCTGAAATGAAGTATGATATTATCCGTGGTACTGCGAGAGAAACTCGTCCTTTTCTCACAGATGATTCGCAGGCTGAGTCAGGTATCATGGATTTGAGAGATGTCACGATAGCGCCGTGAACTTCACTCACACTCGTATACTGAGGATCGCTTCGTTCATTTTCTTTTGGTCGGTTTGATGTGGGGTATCTCGAAGATAAAAATGATCCAACGAGTACAAAAAATATCTCACGAGATAAAATCCTGACCATTAATAAGTCTGCTACACAGCTCAACTCTATTCCCGAAAATGATTTCTACAATCACGATGTTTATGGTGATATACGCTTCAATCCAAATGAAACCTGTGGGGGACCTCTCTTACTCTATCGTTCGCACAATACGTATGATCGTACTTACCATAAAACATTTATCGTTCGTGATATCTCAGATCCGGATAAAAATGCAGAAAAACCTGATAAAAATTCTCCCCAATCTCTGACTGTATCATGATGAAGAAATAATTCATGATGACTCTCTGGATCGTCACTCGCAAATACATTGTCATCTCTCCAAAATAATCAATCGAAGCAATTGAGTCAGTCCTGAGCTCAGATGATTCAGACTGCTACAGATATACTCAGAGCTGTAATGACTGATACTGATGGTGATAGTATACCAGATACTGATGACGATGATCCTGGTGATATATTTCAGGTCGAGAATCAGTGAGATACATCACAAGCAAAAGTGGCGAATGATGCACTTGAAAAAGCTGAAAAGACTATCGAACAATGAGTAAATGTCATTACCTCGTGATTGACGTGTGGCTTTGGAGAGTCCAATTGTAAATCATCACCCATTAACTGGACGTACAATGTACCAGGGAATACGAAAACGACCTTTGGGTATCCAACCCCATGAGCAAATCAACCACCTGTTGCTTGTTTCAATGATGTGAGATGTGGTTATCCAGTTGTTGCATTTCCTACAGGTAAAGACAGAAAACAAACATGGCCTAATGAACCATATGGTGCAGGGGGTGGCTTTGATTATTTTGGTGGAGGACCATGAAATTATCAAGGAAATGGTTTGGATGATGGACCAAAAGAAAACCCTCAGGATACTGAACCCTCAAAAAATAATAATCAAACAACCTGAACTCAGAGTTCACCAAAACAGGATTTTGTGTCTGAGCCATTTTACTCCGAAGAAGGATTTACTCCTAATAAAGATTATCTCGCTGATACTGCACCTATTGATCCGAGTGGCAATCCCGCGGCATCAGCAGCGACTAAATCTGTGAATGATATTCATTCGAGTCAGCGTGCATTTCTGAATGGAATTGCTCGCACAGAAAGTGGATTCAATACCAAAGAAGCGTATGCTGATTACCTCAATACAGCCGATACAAATGCTAATGTGAGAAAGTATGGAGATATCGGTGCTGATTATGGTTACTATCAAAACAATGGACTCGATGTACAGGATGCTATTCGATTAGGAGTTGATCCAGACGTTGCACAACATCTCAATGGTGGAGGTAAAAATGGGACATCGACTCTCGACCAACAAACACTTGCTATGCATGAGTATGTGAGTAGGAAATATCCATCATCGTATGAGAATCTCAAGACTTGAACGCCAGAAGCATTTGAATCGGCGAGGGATACTATGGATGGGAAATGGTTCGGGTTAAGAGACACTCCCAATCTTGCTCGTTCAGAATTTGCGAAAGGTGCCACAGGCGATGTCTATAAAAATGTACCTAATGCTCGTAGACCACAAACTACTAGCCAGAACAATCAGAGCAGTATCGAGCAACCTCAGAATATGGAATGAGCTCGATCATATGGGAAACCAGCCACTCCATATGTGCCGTGACTGGGCATTAGTATATTTCGCTATTTTGTTTGATTGACTACTACTGGTCCCATCGCACAAGTGTGGTGTACTGGCCCTAATAATAAAGTGTATAGTACTCCTGGATCTTTCCCAATAGATTATGCTGGTAATTGTATCTATTCGGTACAACCTATCACTGTATGTCGCGATGACGGCAGTGAAGACACCCCACTCAATATAGAACTTGATATGTCTGATTCTCTCTCAGACACACCAAAAAGCTCTATTTATTTGAAAAATACTTGAACAAATGCTACATGAAGTGGATCTTGAGGGAGTCTTTGAAGCAATATTCTGAGCAATGTCTTGGGTAATGTGTGAGCGAATAATTCGTCAAATGGAAATACTACTTGATGAGGTACGAGCTGAACAAATAATGTCTGAAATACTCGAGACAATACCAATACTAATCGATTTACAAATGCGGATGATTGTGATTTTTTCAGACCAGTGACTGAGTATCCTCGAGATCTCTCGAAATCCGCAACCGTCTATCTCAGATCCCCAAATGATGTAAATGTAAGTGTTCTCCAAAATAATATCGCACAATATGCGAGTCTTCTCAATAATTTGACTGGATCAGATACTCCTCTTGGTCTTCAAATGGGCAGTACTGGATCTCCATTTGAAAGTCTCAATAATCAAGCACCTGGACGCACATCTCAGACTCCATGAAATACTCCCCAGAATCAAGTACCAGAAAATACTACTCCTGTCGTAGGAATTACTCTCGATCCGAGTACTATGAAATTCAGAGAATTCTGAGAAGTGGTCAATATCAATCTCAAGAGTGTGAAAGATTTTCCAAATTTTATCATGGACTGGTATGAGTTACAAATGGATGAGATTATGTCGAGTATGACGCATCTCCCAGATTTAAAGATTTTTCTCCCCGATTTTGAGAGTTTGGCTGATAGATGATGGGAAGAAATGACAAAAGATACAGTTCCAGAGTGAACTCCAAAAAACAGCCCTACTCTCAAAACAACAGCAAAAACTATCCTCGATAATGCTTCAAAAAAACTGACAGAGGAAAGTACTCAGGAGGAAATTCAGTCTGTTGTTCAGCAAAAAACTGCGGGATTGCAAAATGCCTTTGAGTACTTGAGTACACTTCCTATTATCCATTTTCGACCTGAGACCATTAGTTATGACATACCATGGGTTGGTAAAGAACAAGCTGAAGCTTGGATTACGCGTAATCAAGGCATCATAGAAGCATGGAGAAAACTTCCTCCAGATAAAAATAGTGCTGGTCGTGAAGCACTGATAGCGAGTATCGAATCAAATATTGAAACTGTTCGTAGTTACGGAGAGCTTCCAGAAAAACTTCAAAATCTCTATTATCTCAAGGAAAAACTGCTGCACGCTATCATCCAAAATGTTTCAGCAATTCAAAATCTGATGTGAGCATGGCTCGATGAAAATGGTAAGGCGTATCAGCTCTGGGTAGAGACATATACAAAGATGTCACAACTTCTCGAACCTTGGCAGGAGCTTCTCGATGTATTTAGTCAGTATGAAGCACAGTGTACTGTGTGTACAAATGAACGATGGAATCTCCAGCATTGGCTCTGGATTATTATCCCTGCAGCTATACCTCCTCTCCCTGTTACGAAAATGCCTCGTTGGATGGATATAGAGCTTGATTTTACAGATATTGATCTCTCTCTGGATATCGCCTATCCTGTTTTTGATTTGAATTTTGTTCCTGTGATTATCCCAGATGCTCAGTCCCCGAGCATCAATCAACCGTCTATCAAACCGATGCCACAATTTCCACAAATTCCTGAACTTAATCTGGATGTCGAGATACCAGTTGTCGAACTCCCAAATCTCCCAAATCTCCCTCCTCCTCCGAGAGTTCCTGAACTTTCCGTGCCTCTCAAGAGGGTCTTGGAACTCTTCAAACTCGTCACTCGTATACAGTGTCAATATCGTCAGATTCCGATCGCACCTGAATGGTATGTAGGGACGAAAATCGCTCACAAAACAGAACGAGAAGGATATCTTCCAGAGGATTTTCTCGATGCTCGTGGGCCATATCCTACTCTAGAATGGCTTGAGGCCATCCGTGTTGCTACCCATGTATCTCTGGACTACGATGTTGATTTTATCATAGATATGCTCAAAGATGCATTGAAACCATTTGAGAATTTTCCTATCAATCTCAATCAAGGTACAGAATCGAGCGGAGCAGGATCTTCTGGCATTCCTTCTGCCATTCCTGTCCAGACTACCTCACTCGTACCAGATACTTCATTTGCTCAGATGCAGAAAAAAGTCGATGATCGTTTTGATGCTATTACCAGAGCTATTCATCTCGATATCGCTGATAATCAGACAATACAGTCAGATCTGCTAGCATGGTCTCAAGGTATCAAAAAGCCAGAAGATGTAGCTTCTCTGGGTACGAAATTACCAAATTCAGCGCATCTCGCAAACGCAGATCAATCCAAGAGCCATCTCCTCGCGCTTGCTCCATCACTCACACAACCATTCCTGGAAAATTATATAGCTCCAGTAGTTGCTCCTCTCGCTGTCACGCCACTTCCAGAAACAGTAGTAGCACCATGAGTAGGTAATCAATTTATCGACACCACTACTCAACCTGAAACAGTCAGAAGAACACGAGGACTCTATGTCACCAATGGTTCTGTGACACAACGATTGATGGATTATACAGAACACCTCGACGGGAAGACAAAAATTCATACCGTCGATGATGATGCTGATGGCGATTTGGATGTCTATTATAGTCTCTGAAATATCATCTATCGTAAAGAAAATTACACGACTGAAGTATCTCCCTACACGATCAAAGATGCTCCTCGTGTCTATACAACTGCTGATATCTATGAGGACTTCTTTGGTATCAAAAATTCACTCCTCTCAGCTATCCCTTCAGAAGGGCAGATAGATATGCTCCAGGCCCATTCTCCTGAAACTGTACGATTTCAGACATTTGTAAAACAAAATCAAGGACACTCTCGTCTGATGCTTTTCCGGTCACTCTTTACGACAGATCCAAAAAGTGCACGCTACCAAGTCGATATACTTCCAGAAAAAAATATTCCATTCTGAGTTCAGAGTGTTCCTCGAATAGACAATATTGATGGTCTCGTATTTATCGAACATCGTGCTGTCTATCGCACACTAATTCCTGGTAATAAATTTATCGATGAATCAGGTAGGGAGGAGATACTTCCTTCTGACTTTGTGATTCGTTCTGGTCAATCTGCGTACACGAGAGAAGTGACAGTATTTGATATCATTCACAATGGGACAAAAACAACACAAAAGATGAATGTCTGAGAACGCATAGTATTTCAACAGGATAGTCAGATAGATGTACGAAAATGATCATTGATTCTCTTTGGTACTACGCAGGAAAAACGACCTCTCACTATCCGAGATACACGTATGCCACTTCTGCCTGGGGATGTCATCCTGACAGATAACAATGGCTGAGTTGTGATCGGTTTTCCAGATGGTACGAAAACAACTATCGGTCCATGACAATACTGGACCTCTACAGAATATAGCCCATGACTTGGAGTCAAAAAACTTTCTCTCTCAGTCCGACCTGAATGGTATTATGGTACTCTTGTTGATGCTCGTAGTCTCCCAGATGTTCGTCTTCCACGTGGAACTTTGTTTGATGCACATTCGCTCTTTTCTGTCACTGATCCAGTTTCTCAGATTCCTCCAAAAATTTCCCTCACATTTCCTGGTCCAACTGAAATTGATTTTCAGCAATACTTCCCAGCTGATACACTCACAAATGTTGAGATTCTTCGTCTTCCATCGGCAGAATGGCGTCGTGTGTCGAGTACGAAAATAGCATTTGAATGACAGAAAGAAAGCCGTGAGATACTGGTACGTATCACCGCTTCAGATCAGGTCAGGGATTACACGACTCGTATCGAGACCACTCCACCGACACTACGCATTGACTCAGTTAATAGAGAAGGTTTCACAGCAGGTATGATTTCTACTCCTGCCAATCTCCCTATGGCAATACAATCATATCTGGATGGAAAAAGTTGGAATCTCGTCAGTGGTTTCTCAAACACACCAGATGCTACATTTCGTACCACTCTTACTCGGGATTCTGCAACTCTTTCATTGGGTCAATGACCTACTTCTCTCGCGACATGGAATCGTGCTACTGCCGTCCCTACACTCTTTACTGGTATTACTCTTGTACCACGTATTATCCTCGGACAGACGCCTGGATATTCTCTGTATGATACAGCTGGCGAACGAGTGCGAGTCAATTATCTATTCCATAATAGAGTATTTAGACAAGTTGCAGGGGTAGAAGAGATACAAGGTGCTGGTATTTTCGTCATATGAAATGGACTCCGTCTCGAACCAGCAACACTTACGGATACAAAACTTGTCGGGGGTGCATACATCACGGACACCCTATACCGTCCTCTTATAACGCTTGATTCAGAATGAGTGGTGAGAACTCTCGATGCGAATATATCATGGTCTGTGAAAGGAGAGAATAATTATGTCGTATTTTCTCTTCTCAAAAATAATCAAGAACTCGGAAAAATAATCTTTGCTGGTGAAACAGTGACTACGTGGACACGATAAATTTCTTTACTAAATTTCTTTTATAGATTTTTTTGTATCGATCATCTGACCACCGATATCGAGCCAGACATGATAATTTCCTGTAGGGTATGATTCTAGGAGAATTTTAATTTCCATGAGTGTTTCTTTTGATGTTCCTGGAGAGAGCTTTATAGTCATAGAATCCTCTCCAATTGTACATGTATATTTTTTTTGCAGTTCAGGAAAGGATATTTCTTTTTGTTGAGGGTTCACTTCGTGTAGTGTCTTATCCTGGATTCCAGATATCGTTCATGCCGTTTCACTTGCATCTCACAATTCTGGAATGACGGGAAGGTCGTCTCCAAATATACCCTCGTTTTGTGCGGCAGTTCTGAGGTCTGATATCGTTGATCTTTTTACTTGGTCAGCTTCTATGGATATTTCTTTCATTTCGATCTTGCAGTTGAGTTTTCCTTTCACGAGAATTATCTCTCCCGAATTGATGAGGTGAGCGATTTGGTTGTACACTTTTGGGAAGACAATTGTTGAGAATTTCCATCCAGTACTCGAACATGCTACGATGAGCATATTTTCACCTTTTTTAGTTTGTATTTTCCGAATACCATCCACATATCCTATTACTTGCACGATTGGTTTTTCTTTTCTTTCTTTTTTGACGTCTTCCTCAATAGTTGGCGTATCCTGCTCTCCTTCTTTTTCTGGTGTTTGTATGATCTCTCCGGCATCACTGACCTCATCATCGAGGATGTGATCTTCGGTGATACTTGCTTCGAGCTCTTTCAAAAATTCTTGAACCTTAGCCAACCCGAGTGATTTTTTTTCGATATAACGCTTGAGGCCATCGAGAGGATCTCCTGATATACTCATACCGATAGCATTTCGCTCTTCTCGTATTTTTTCTTCAAATGAGAGAGGAGGGGCATCTTGTAATATCAGACCTCCGCCATTATTTGTTTTTTCTCCCAAATCAAACATGTCCATTTGTTTGGTGCTGTTCTTATGCTCCACTTCACGGAGATATCATGCCATTCTCTCCATGTTTGCCAGCATATGCCCACGATCTCAGAGGGTATCCATGGCTCCACTTTTTATGAGGGCATCCAGTGTTTTTTTGTTGATGACATCCGAGCCTGTTCTCTGTACGAGATCTTCGAGAGATGTATAATTTCCATTTTCTCGTCACTTCAAAATCGTGTCAATTGGTCCATCTCAGACTCATTTAATTGCCTTCAGTCCAAAACGAATTTTTTGTCTATCGATATAGGTAAAGTGACGTCGGGATTCGTTGACATCGGGGACGAGGACTTGGATATGCTTTGATTTTGCTTCGTTGATTTCGAGGACTATCCTATCTGTATCATCTTCATCTGACACCATGAGAGCTGTGAGAAATTCTGTCGGATAGTAGGCTTTGAGATATGCAGTTTGGTAGGCAATCATGGCATAACACGCTGCGTGAGATTTATTGAAACCATATCCTGCAAATGGTTCGATAATGTCCGTGAAGATATAGGTCGCGAGTTTTTCAGTATGTCCTATTTTTAGCGCTGCTTCAATAAATTTTCCTTTTTGTTCATCCATCAATTCTTTGATTTTCTTTCCCATAGCACGTCGGAGAATATCGGCTTCACCCAGAGAAAAACCAGCAAATGCTTGGACGATTTGCATGATTTGTTCTTGATAGACAGCGATACCTTGAGTGAGCTGGAGGATCTGGGCGAGTGACTCGTGAGGATATTTTACCTTTTCTTTTCCGTGTTTTCGTTTGATATATGTCGGGATATAGAGCATCGGACCTGGTCGATAGAGCGATACCATAACGATGATATCTTCAAATGTATTTGGTACCAGTTCCTGGAGGTATCGACGCATGCCAGCAGATTCAAATTGAAATATCCCAGTTGTATCACCTCCTGCGAAGACGTCAAAGACTCGCTGATCATCCATAGGGAGATTGTCGATATCTATTTTGATTCCATGGTTGTTTTCGATGATACGAAGGGCACGATCAATGATGGTGAGATTACGCAGACCGAGGAAATCCATCTTGAGGAGTCCGAGACCATCGAGTGGATACGCAGAAAATTGAGTCACGATAGCGGTTTCATCTTTTGGAGGATGTTGCAGAGGACAAAAATCAGTCATGGGACTCGGAGCGATGATGACAGCACACGCATGGACTCCCAGTTGTCGGACAGTTCCTTCTAATTTTTGAGCATTCGTAATGAGCTTATGGTGAAGGGGATTAGTATCGACTGTTTTTTTGAGGTCAGGATTTTCTTTGATAGCATCAGCGATAGTGATGCCAGGCCGTGCTGGGATCAGTTTCGCAAATTGATTCATCTCGGCGAAGGGGATTCCGAGTGCACGTCCTACATCTTTAACAGCTGCACGGGCGGCAAGAGTTCCAAAGGTACAGATTTGTCCTACCTGATCATGACCATATTTTTCACGGACGTATTCGATGACTCGACCACGACCTTCATCAGAGAAGTCGATATCGATATCTGGCATCGATACACGAGCAGGATTGAGAAATCGTTCAAAGAGGAGTTGGTATTTGAGAGGATCGATATTGGTAATACCAGAGAGATAGGCGATGATGGCACCAGCTGCGGATCATCGACCGGGTCATACAGGAATACCATTTTCTCGTGCCCAACGGATAAAATCTGCGACGATAACGAAGTATCCATCAAAACCCATCAAGTGTACAACAACGAGCTCGTACTCGAGACGATCAAATATGGCTTTTTTTTCTTCAGAGAGGTTCTGGTAGAGGATTTCTTTTTTATCATTTCTCCATCTTTTCGGGAGTTCTATCAGTTCTTCGGGAGAGAGTTCTTTCAGCGTCGGAATATCAGTTTTTATTTCTTTATGAACACACTCAACTATGTCTGTATCTGAGAGAATAAATCCATAGCGTTTATTGAGCCCTTCGAAACATGTCCAACGGAGGAGCCATTCTTGATCAGTGAGTGTTTCGAAATCGTAGGGATAGGTTTCTTGGTATATTTTTTTTCGTGCTTCTTCTTTTTCATTGAGTTTATAGACAGGCAGGAGTGGTTTTCCGTGTGGGATTTCTATATCGATCATGTCGGCGATTTTCAGAGTATTTTCACATGCTTCTGGAGCATAAGCAAAGAGTTCCTGCATTTCTTCAGCAGATCTCAGTGCATAGTTCCCATCAATGAGCGTCTTTCTGTCGGGATCATCGAGTCGACGACCGCTCCCGATACATGAGAGAAAATCTTGTGCTTCTGCATCGTCGATATGGGCATAATGGACATCATTGGTACCGACGAGAGGTGCCCCTGAGAGCTTACTCAGCTCGACTAAACGTTGATTGTATGCTCATTGTGATCCACGATCTGGATGCTCACCGATTTCGAGGAAGTAGTGATCTTTTCCGAAAACTTTTTGGTAATAGGATATTCGTTCGAGCAAAAATTCATTGTTTTTGCCTGATATGACCAGTTGTGCGAGTTCACTTGAGAGATCTCCTGAGAGTGCGATGGTATCACCTGCGTATTTTTCGAGGAGAGGGAAGTCTATCTGTGCTCTGCTTCCGACATTGCCATCGAGATAGGCCTTTGTCGTGAGTTGAATCAGGTTTTTATACCCAGCGAAATTTTTTGCGAGGAGAATGAGAGAGTACACTTTTGCATCACGAGCATCATATTTTTGTCCTTGTTCACAGATAAACACCTCTACTCAGATGATTGGCTTGATGCCTTTTTTCTTGCACAGGAGATAAAATTCAAATGCTCCATGGAGGTTATCTGTATCAGTGATAGCGAGTGCCGGCATTCCGAGCTCTTTCGCTCTCATCACAAATGCCTCAGGATCACCGAGACCCTGAAGAAATGAATAGTGTGTATGGAGATGGAGGTGGACAAATGACACGGGCTGAGAGTACTCAAAACCTCTCAAAAATCAAAAGTTACCATACCCATAAAGTGACAAATTATATTATTATCGTCAAATATTTGACAAATAAGACAGAGAGAGTTATTATATGATTGTAATAATTTAATAATTAATTTTTTATGCATCCAAGTGAAACTCCAGAGATTTCAAGAGAGGTACAAATTCTTGATTCAATTCTTGATTGAAAAAATTCGATAGATTTCCAAACAGATATTTGACTTGTACGTATTACGAAATTTCCAGAAGAAATTCTTAGGTGAATTTTTAATCATTTTTCTCCCAATGGTTATGATACAAACTGACGACCATATCAAAATAGATGAAGTCAATACTGAATATTTATAAAATGAACAGACTGACAGAAAACGTTTTTGGATTATTATGAGGATTGAACTAATAATTGCCGGACAAATTATCCGAATCCAAACCCGCAACCAGGATATGCGAGTGAGTTTGAAAAAAGTGCAGTAATAACTTTTGATCAAGTTTTATATGCTTTGTCTGACCGGGTTGATTCTGGTGTTCATTTAAGAGTGGCAAAGATTCTTGAATGAAAATAAACCAATTTTTTCTTGTTTAAAAATCCCACTAGAATTGAGTGGGATTTTTTATTTTTTTCCTATAATTTAAACATATGAAAAACGTACAAATCTACCCATCGCTTCTCGCACTCAAAGACCATCCAGAAACGTGGAATCAGAGAATTGATGAGCTCTCGGTACCGATTGATGGCATCCATTATGATATCGGAGATAGTGAGTTTGTGCCTTCGAAGATGCTGAATCCAGCAGATATTTCGATACTTTCCGAGAGAAGTGAGGATTCTGTATTTCCAGTTGATGTCCATCTTATGGTACGGAGACCGTCTGAATATTTCCCACAGATTTTAGACTTTGCATGCGTTGATGCCGTCGCATTTCATGTCGAGTGTGGTGAGGATATTCATGAAACAATTCAAACGCTTCGAAATGCAGGGAAGAGAGTCGGTCTCGCGATTCTTCACACTACACCAGCGGATCATCTGGACCCCTACCTCCTCGAGATTGATTACGTCATCGTGATGACTGTGACATGAGGATTTGCTGGTACGCCTTTTATTCCCGAGATGCTTCCAAAAATTACGGAAATCCGCAATAAGGCTCCAGAGTTACCAATAATAGTTGACGGAGGTATCAATGCTGAGACTTTGCCACTGTGTATCCAAGCGGGTTCTTCGTGAGCTGTTATGAGCTGAGCATTATTCTCTTGAAAAGATACTTCCTGGCTTCTCTAAAACACTAATTTTCAATATATTGACAAATAATTTTCCTCGATATAATCTGGGAAAATTATTTTTTAATATGTATTAATGTATGACTTGACGAGAAACACCAGAAACACAAAATTTATGAACACCACCAAGACCTGGTTCGGGGTGTGTGAATGGACTAATTCTCTCTACAGCTGGTTTAGCTTTAGCTACAGCTACCTTTACAGCTGCAGATCAGCATCATACATTTGATAATGTAGCTTGGGCTATAAGACAAAATTGATATGACATAATCATTTCTCAAAACCCTATAGATTCTGGTCCTGATCGTTTTTGTATAGGACATATTCATGCTAACCATGATTTATTGAAGCTTAAAATTAATTTGAAGGATTTTATTGATCGAACCGATCCTAGATTAATCCCTTTTGAATGTATAGATTGAAGAGAGCCAATACCTCCAATAAAACCAAAAGCATCAAGTCCAGAATCTCCAAGAAAACAAAAAGTACCAGTTGCTCTACCAGGAGCCAAACTTGCATGAGGTGTGGTTTCCCTTCAAGCAGCTTTTGCTATGATGGGCGAACCAAAGAGCGATCAAGAAGTCCTTGCATTATTTTGACCAAAAGGAGTATTACCTTATTTACCAGGTTGACATATAGATACTCATCATAGTGCCGATCATGTGAGCCCAATAGTAAATCCAGACGTTCCTGGTACTGGTTGTGGAGCAAGTGATAATGAAGCCAAAATTCTACAATTTTTTAGAGAAAAAGGTAATTGAAAAATGCAATCTATTGTTCAAAGTATTTTGTGATCTGAATTTGATAGTACTATTTATTCTGATTTACTCAATACTACAATATCAAATGTGCCTCATGATTCTCAAATTCTCGCAACAACTCTCACTAGTACTTCTGATATTCCATGAACAGTTGATGTTTTAAATTCTGGTAGTGGTCATGAGCCGAATCACAGACATAAGGAATTTCTCGTTTATCTAAATGAAGAACATGGAACTACGCTTAATAATAATCGTTTACAGGAAGCTCATCCAGATGCACAAGTATTTTGTGTAGATATGTGGTTTTTGCGAGATATTGCTAAAAATCTTTACCCAGAAGATTTAGTAAAACAAAAAAAGTTTCTTCATGGTCTTGTGGCATACCAAGTTGCGACCTATGGTCTTCTTACTGATGGATCTCAACATCTCTGAACAACTCAGAAGAAAGCAGCTTTTATTTGGGAACTTTGAGACATCGACTTTTCGCGGCTTTGAAACTAATTCTTATCTTTTCCCCTCCAGCCAGTTTTTTCCAACACCGACTTCGACCTTCATCGGGATATCCCAGTCGACGATATGCTCCATGACTTCGTGGAGTATTTTTGTGACAACTTCAGTTTCAGTATCAGGACATTCGACGACGAGCTCATCGTGGACTTGCATGAGAAGTTGGGCTTCGAGTTTTTTTGTCTTAAATTCTTCTGCAATTTTTACCATGGCGTATTTGAGTATATCAGCACAGGTTCACTGGATAGGCATATTCATGGCTTCACGCTTGGCTTGTTCACGGACGATGGAGTTTTTATCAGAGAGTCCTTTGATAGTTCTTCGTCTGCCAAAAAATGTCTCAGCATAGCCGACTTTCAATGTCTCACTGACCACGTGGTCGAAATATTCTCGTGTTGAGGGGTAGAGAGAGAAGAATCGGTCGATGTAGATGGCACATTCAGCCGGTGGTTTTCCGAGCATTTTTGAGAGACCAAACGGTGTGATGCCGTACATGACGCCAAAATTAAGCGTCTTTGCCATACCTCGTTCAGCTTTTGAGATATCATCTTTTTCAAAGAGAACTTTCGCTGTTTCCAGATGCAAATCTTTTTTTGCTTTGAGTGTTTCAATCATGGTTTCATCTCCTGAGAGACAAGCCAGGATGCGGATCTCAATCTGCGAATAGTCGGCGACGACATATGACCAATCAGCTTGCTGTGGCCGAAATGCTTTTTTTATTTCATCGCTCCACGGGTCACCGGCTGGAATATTTTGGAGATTTGGATCATTTGAGCTCATTCGCCCAGTACTGGCTCCGAGTGTATCATAGCTCGTATGGATACGATGTGTGTCAGGATTGATACACTTGAGTAGTCCTCGGACATAGGTCCCCAGGAGTTTACTTGCGTGACGGTGTGTGAGGATATCACGACATATTTCGTGCTCTTCTGCGAGTATGGTGAGTGTTTCTTCATCCACACTCCAGCCAGTTTTTGTTTTTTTCAGGGGCTTTATTTTCATCGTCTCAAAGAGGAGCTTCTGGAGCTGAAGAGGGGAGGCCAGATTCACCACAGTATCACCAGTTTGTGTTGCTACTTTTGATTCAATGTTTTGCAGGATTTTTGTGAGCTCTTGTTCGAGGTTTTCGAGAATACTCTTTTCGACATAGACGCCATGGACTTCCATTTCAGCGAGGACTCGGGATACTTGTGATTCGAGGACGAGTATGGGGTGAGATACTTTTGGAGTATCGATATACCAGAGAGAAGATGCGATGGCTGGAGTATTTGTCGTATCAATCGTATATTCTGTCGCTTGCTCAAAAAAAGCTCCATACGAACCGTTTCGAAGATGTGGAGAAAAAAGATGATTTTCTATTCTAAAATCGCGAATCATGGATGAATATTATTAAAAACCTACTAACTCATCGATGAGTGAATCGAGCTCTTTGGTCATCTCATCTGTTGTAGTGTCTGGTTTTGGTGTTTGTGTATTTTTTTGCGTATTTACAGGAGGTGTCTCACTGGGTGTTTTTGCCATAACTGCGTCTGGAGGAGTTTGGGTCAGTTCTTTTTTTATTTCACTACTGACTGTTGGTATGACTGGTGCTGGCTTTGAAAAACAAGCCGTGAGAAGAAGCGGTAATACGAGCAAAGTGAGTATTTTTATAGTGTTTTTCATACTTTCTGAGTATAGCTTCTTTCGAGGAAATTCAAAAAATTTTGCACAATTGCCCTTTTGTCTATAATCGGCTTGTTAAAACTAAAGCTTTAAGAGCTAAATACTAAGAATTGAATTTTTTATAATCCTCGCTTAGCTTTTAGTTTTTATCCATTTAGTATTATACATGCACTCGTAGCTCAGCTGTCAGTTCCGCTGGATTCACTCTGCCATTCAAGGCAGACCTCATCTGGCGCTCCACAGTCTTCGAAACCGGTTTTTCAGACCGATTTCGTTCGCTACTCGTTGTAGGACAGACATTTATGCACTCGTAGCTCAGCTGGAAGAGTACCGGTCTTCGAAACCGAGGGTCGCAAGTTCGAACCTTGCCGAGTGCACCATTCTTCGTTCGCTTTGCGAACTTCGAATGGCACGCCATAATAGAATAATTTAAGCCATAAGAAGTAGAAGAATGCCCTTCATAGCTCGTAGAGCGAAGAATGGGCGAAAAAATAGTACAAGAAACAGTAAAAGAAAAAGAGAGGAATTCTTAATTATCCAGGATAGTCCTGGATTTTTTATTGAGAAATAATAAAATCAGGTTTTACTATGATGGCATAAATTTCTCTCAATTCTCCTTTCCCAATGAGGAGAATTGAGTATTATAATATATATGTGATACATCCAACTCCGAAACTACGCCGAATGGTACTATACCAAGTATTTCCCATCACGGAACATGCTCCGAGAAAAGCTTTCTGCTCGGTGTGATGAGAGGGAAGTGGTGGAGCGTGTTATGACCGATCTAGCCAGTTTGATCGTCGAAGAAAACGTTATCGAGAGTCGGATTCATGGGTATTTGTCTCAAGGGAAAGCAGCTCGGTATATTCGATGAAAGCTCCTACAGAAAAAGTTTGAAAGTGCCCTTATCGATAATCTTCTCTTGCAGGAAAATGAAACGCTGAAAAATCCTGAGACCTATCGAGCTCAGATAGAAAAACGTATCCAGCAAGGAGAGAAGAAATGCTTTTCCAAGAAAGCCCTTCGCTATGAATTACAGATGCATTATCCAGATGCTCGTGAACTGATTGATTCACTTTTACTGGAGTATGATGACCGAGAAATACTTCAAAAAAAAGCTCCTGAGTTACTCAAAAAGTATACTCAGGAGCAGGTTATTTCAAAACTTCTCCAGAAGGGATTTAGTATGGGTGATATTCGGAAGTGTTTTGGAAAATCTTTTTTCTAGGACTATTTTCATTGCTAAATACAGAATCAGCTTTTTACTTTTTGTGCAAAAAGTAACAAAAGCATTTAGGGGCGAAAAACTCGGACTGTTTTCATCTTACAGTTCTCCATTCAGTGACCTTAAACAGTTTCGCCCCTAAAAACCCATTTCTGTTTTAGCGTGATTACCAATTACTAATAACTAATTACCAATAACTTTTTTTCTACGGTAAGTGATATAACCAGCCATACCGAGAGCGAGTAAGATGACAGTTGGCACAAATGGACCTGTTTTGATGATAGTCATCACATCCACTTGGATACGTGTATTACATGATTCAGTTTCTGCATCACCGACAATACACTGAGCATCGTAGACGCCTCGTTCTTCGAAGATGATATCTCCATGACAGTCAGCGACACTTCTCCATGGTTTACCATCTTTTCTGATTCTGATCATACACTGTGCGTAGTTTGGAGCACTACACTTGAGCTGAGTTCTGAGAGGTGCACCACCATATTTTACTGTACTTGTGAGCTCACAGTATTGATTTGGACTGACTGTGATAGATTTTTGACAGTTTGGTTGGACGACTGTTTCTCCTTCTTTTACACAGACGACTTTGTAGGTTCCATTACTGAGACCAAATGTGAATTGACCCGTTGGATTTTGGAGTGTGTTTATGACACGTCTTCACTCGAGGACGTAGAGCTTGTATGCTCCATTTGGTGAACAATAGACACTTGTTTGTGTACCATTTTGTGTGACCTGCATATTTTGACAGACAGTGGTTGGTACCGTGAAGTTCACTCGTGTGACGTCACAGCTATTGACCGCTATTCCAGAAGTGATTCCTCGTCCATTTACACAGACACGATTTTCATTATTTGGGAAAGTGTTTTGATATACTTGTGGTCTATTACAGATGTAACTAAATGTTTCACCTGGATCGAGTCGGAAGTCTCTATTACCGACGAGGATAATCATATTCTGTGTTTCCTGAATAGTTCTATTACACGCAGGAGCGTAGGGATCTGCGAGTGTGACAGAATCGAGTGGTTCAGAACCGTTGTTTCTGACAGCCACTGTAAATTGAGCCACGCCACCTATTTGGAGTACTTGAGAGTCATCGTGATTATCGTTATCATCTTTTATGACTTGGATATTTGGATAGGTAGGATTTGGTGCAAGAGTGACTGTTTTTTGACAGCTTGTTGAAGTAATCGAGGAGTTTACATAACACTGAAATGTGTACGTACCATATCCGAGAATCACTGATCCAGATGCACTCGTACTAATCTGTCCACCATTTTGGAGCATAGTATAGCTCGTGATATTTCCTGTTCCAGTACAGCTATAATTGACGGTACTTCATGACGTCGTGAGTGTGAGGTTATCACAGGTTGGGTTTACTACCACCGTATTATTCGGCACTGTCTTTTGACATGATTCAGGGGTCGTTGTTTGTCCGTTGACAAAACACTTCGCTGTATAGTTTCCTGTTGGTGTTGCTGGAATAGTGACTGATCCATTTTGTGTTGCAAGGGTTTGTAATACTGTACCGTCTGGTTTCGAGAATACTACTGAATAACTCGATACATTATTTCCATTACAGGTATAGGTGACATTGCCACCATTGGTGACACTTCCTGGAGTGACTGAGAGGTCAGTACACACAGGAGAAGGTATATTATTTGTAACAGTTTTCTGACAGATTGATGGTGTTGTTGTTTGTCCGTTCACGAAACATGAAGCTGTATAGGTTCCTTCTGGTGCTGCTGGTACTGTGAGAGTACCTGTTGCAGATGTCAGTGTTTGAATCGTTGAACCATCGGGTCTTTTCAGAACTACTGAATAACTCGTGACATTATCTCCTGTACAAGTATATGTCACGTTACCACCATTTGTCACACTTGTAGGTGAAACTGTGAGGCCGGTACAGACAGGTTGATTAATAGTGTTTGTAAATGTTTTCTGACATGCAGGTGCTGTCACTACTTGTCCGTTTGTTCCAGTAATAAAACATGATACCTTATAGCTTCCTGAAGGTTGTCCAACAGGTAAAATAAGTGCTCATCCTGGACTTGTAGAAGAAGCAAAAGTGCTACCGTCAGGTCTTTCTGCAATAATTGAGTAACTCCCAGCATTTGTCCCTGAACACGTATAGGTGATTGTTCCACCATTGGTCACACTTGTAGGTGTTATAGTAAGTGCATTACAGAGAGGTACTTCTGTCTGACATGTATTGCTACATCCATCACCAGAGTTCATATTTCCGTCGTCACATTGTTCGCCACGATCAGTATCGTTTACTCCGTCACCACAAAATCGTGGATAGATAAATAAACACTGACGATGATCAACAGCTGGTCATAAATTGCCAACACTAATAAGATCGTATGTTCTGGGTACAAAAGAAACTCTGTAAGCTGGCTGTGTTCGAGATGCTCATTGTGAAACGCTATTTAGACGGATAAACTCCCCAGGCTTCGTCTCAATCCACTTTACTGACGCACTACCAGAAAGCATATAATATATGCCTGATGTACCTGTATAGAGAGGACTAAATGTTGAGGGAACACGAAACATATCACTTGATGATAATGACCAGTCCGTCTGTGTTTGAAGTCTTGCAAATTCTACCCTACCTGCTCTATCAAGAGGAGAAGAATACATAATTTTAGTTATTGTTCCAGTATTCACCATTGTATCTGATAGGTAATTTATTCCGAAAAATTGACTACAACTCTGATATTGATTACAACCATAAATATGGTCTGTTTCTCTAAAACATTTTGCACATCATCATGCTGATCAACCAAAATTTCCACATGACTCAACTGTAGGAACTGCACTAGCATTCATCGAAATAAATATTCAAAGAAGAAGTATTGTATTTAAGAGTATTTTTTTCATAGTAATTTAATTATATTCCTGCAGGATTCATGTTTAATACAGTAACTCCTGGAGCAAGTGTAGTTGCTTGTTGTACTCCGGGTGAATTAAGGTTAAAGTTTCAATTTATCCCTCACTGGCCAGGGACTTGTGCTTCCCCACTTCAATTTATAAATGAGTCTCATCCACTAGTGCCGCTATCAGTTCCATTACCATTATTTCCACCACTCTCATTATTACTACTGCCCTTATTTCCATCAACTACAAATGTAACACTGCCATATCGAGAAAATGATCCACCTTCTTCTGAATCGAGAATAACAATAGTTTTTTCAGCTCAAGGGTTGAGACATGCATCTTTGATGAATCATGTTCCTTTGACTTCTGTTCCGCCAACATTATACGTCATAGGAAACAAAAATCATGGTCATAGGGATCTTGTTGAAGTGGGTATGCTAGAGTATTTTTCATGAGTAATTCCAGGGTTTTTTATTCACCTTTCAAATGTATTTTGTACATGACGTCATTTTTGTACTCATTCTACAAATTGATGTAAAAATGCATCGTTATCTTTTCAATACCCTACTGAATTTGCAAAGAGTGCCATTTGGCTGAGAGCAAGATTTTTATCTCTACCATTTGCATTCGTAGTTCCAAGCATTGCAGCAAGATACTCACCCGGTTCATGTCGTCTAATTCACATTTTTTCCGCTGAATGTGCAAATGCTCATCCAGTTGTTTTGACTCTGGTTTGAGGTCCTAGGAGGTTATTAGCCATCCAAACCATTTTTGGACCGTATCAACCAGTATCATGAGCAAATGCTAAATACATATCTCGATATTCTTTACTTTGACTAATTCTACTGAGTGCAGTTTTACTTCATGTTTTTGTATATTCATCTATATCATCTGCTAGTTTTCTAATAGATGGTTTTCCAGAGAGTCGGAGATCTTTAGTGAGATTTTTACCCATGTAAACCAAAAATCCAGCATCTTCGCTAATACTTTCTGCTGTTCTAGCGTGTACATCTCTCATGAGTCATTTATCTTTTTTAATTTCACTCAACGCTACTATTTCATCTCAGTATTTAGTTACTCTACCACTTTGGACTCTTTTTTCTAATTTTTTTTCTAAGTATGCTTGTCTATCCTCAATTTTCCTAGCCAGTAAAAATGCTTCAGGCGTATTTCATCTTCCTTGACTTACGAGTTCAGTAAATTGTTTCTTTTTTCTGCTAAGTCCTCATAGTTCAGGATCAAGTCTGCCAATAAAACCTCTTAATGGAAGAGCATTGTTGATCCTCGCTTGTGTTATTCTTCTCTGTTCAGAGAGGAGTTCATTTGATGCCTGAGTTATTCACTTATCATATTTTCATTGAGAATAGAGTTCTCCTCGTGTTTGTGCTGCAATTCATCTTATAGCAGGCGCTATTTTTTCTGCTCAAGGGAATACTCTATTATGGAATCCAGCTTCTCGTCCAACTACGACAGGTATAGGGACAGTAACAGGTACTCATCATCCTGTCATTGCTGATAGTAATGCGTTGGTTACTATTCCAGCAGCTCATTGTTGTTGATTTAGTCTTTTGAGTTCACCAAAATCGTCAATATTACGCATATACCGGGGGACTCCTCATCTAGCCCCTCATAGAGATGATAAAATTCGTCCTCATGTGCTTCTTTGAGCAAGTAATTCTGGTGATTCCCTTCGTATATTTGCTAAACTTTGCATAGCTACTTTCCGTGCTTCTGGTCCATATATTCTTCCTATTTCATTGACTCATTTTTCTAAATTCGAAGTAGGAGCAAGTAGGTCTTTTATATCGCTTAACAATCAGAAATTAAGCTCACCAATATCTCGAGTTACTGCAACATTTACTCGTCATTTTATAGCTGCAGCTCTTGTAGCTTCCTGAATTTGCCCCACAGTTACATCTCTTTTAAAGAGTCAAACTTCTCCAAAATTAAATCATTTTGAATGTCTTTGTAGACTCCTTAAATCACCACTTCAAGCTGGCATCTCTCTTTTTAAACTTGCTTCTCGTCATGCTGAGCTTCTTAATGTGCCTTTTTTTTCTGCATCTATCTGTCTCCTTATTTCTTTGTTCTCCCTAATTTGTCGAAGAAATCCTCCTCCTTTTTCAGGACTTGCAGGACGTCCCACAGTTCTTGGTTTTGATGTAGGTGCGTTTCTCGTTCTAGATCGAGAACTTTCAATGTTGGGTCATTTTCAAAAGGGTGACATATAGAGAAAAATTAATTCCTCTTTATTCTGACATACTTTTTACTCCTGTGCAAAAGACATGTGTATTGACTCTGATGTTATGTATCGTATGAGATATAAACTTCCGTAAATAACCTTTATTGTATGAGGATTATCGAGTATTTTTCTCATTTTTTCTTTTTCTTGTGCGAGGTGGATTATACCATCATGGTCGACTTTGGTGCTGTAGGTATTGCAGGGAAGTGCTCGTTCATAAAAATCATCGACGAGGATTCTCCGACTACATGGAATCATAGTTGCGAGTTCGGCAGCGTAGGTTGGGTCGGTTTGAGTTGTACCGAAAATGGTTATTGGTAATTGGTTTTTAGTTTTTAGTCATGGGGATAGTTTTGAGATCATTTTTGCCAGTATTTTGATATTCTCTCGATTATTGGCTGTATCGACGAGGATTGTCGGTGTGATCCATTGGAATCGACCGGGGTTCTCTATCTGCAAGAGTCATGCTTGTATTTTATCTTTTTCAAATCATTGGTCTATGAGTGCTCGCAGGACGAGTTCGGCATTTTTTTGTTGATGGTGTCCGGGGAGATTGGTTATTTGTTTTTGGTTATTGGTTTTTGGTCATAGGTTTTCCAATAGGATTCAATTTTTTTCACAATAATCCTCTACTTGTTTATTATGGATCCAGGTATAGAGTCGTGTACCGGGTTTTGTTATTCAGAGCTTATTATTGAGAATACTTCTTCTCGTCTTTCCGAGAACGTGCGTGTGTTCGAGCGTAATTGATGTGATAAAGCAGGCAAGTGGATGAGTGAAAATATTTGTTCCATCATACGTGCCTCCGAGACCTACTTCTACTACAGCATAGTCTACTTTTTGTTCCACGAAGTACAGTATCATGGTGACGACCTGGATCTCAAATGAAGTCAGGGGAATCTCATGTTTTTCAGAGAGTTTAAGAGTTTTTTTGTAATAATTTTCTAATTGTGTGTCAGAAATAGATGTTCAATTTATCTGAAATTGTTCGTTCACTTGAAAAAGATAGGGCGATATAAAAAGACCTACCTTTTTTCAAAAAGATTTCCACAAAACTTGTGAAATCATCTGACAGACACTTCATTTTCCATTACTTCCTGTCACATGAAATACTCTGAGTGTATCCTGAGGATTTCAGAGTATTTTCATCAGTTTCAGGATATTATCTCTCCCTTCTCGCATTCATCCAGACGTGAGGGACATGACGTAGTCTATGTATTGGTTTTTGGTTTTTGGTTTTTGGTTTTTAGTGCGGATCACAGTGATAGGATTATTATGTTTTGAGTGTTTTTTGTAAATTGGTCAGCATTTTTCAAATACTTTGATAATGAGCAATAATTTCGATCTTCAAGGTAGTTTCTATATACCCAAAATCATGAGCCAGTAGTATCATCGTACTCACTTCATTAACTGATCATTGTGCTATTGCTAGAAAATGGCCAAAGTCTTTTGGTGTTTTCCTTCCTGCTCATTCAGCTATATTGGCGACTATAGATATACTTGCTCTTCGCAGTTGGTCTGTCAGTCAAAATAACTCACTTTTAGGAAATTTGGTAGTTGTTTTATAGATGACTTTACAGGCATTATAAGATTCTTGCCAGACTCTAAGTTGTGTAAAATCTTGTGCCATAAAGATTGATTATACCAAAAACTAAAAACCAAGTACCAAAAACTATTGTGTTCCGTCTCACACTATCACTTTTGCATGGCGGAGTGCTTTGTCTCCACGCATATAACCTGTTTCTACTGTTGTCTGAATTGTGCTCATCGCATGAGGTATCTGACTGATGACATCATGCAGATCTGGATTTACTTCTTGTCCGACACAGTTCATAGATGAGACACCAAAGTCTGTGACTACTTTTTGCATCGCACGAACGATAGAGAGGAGTCATTCGGTCCATGCATGAGATTTGAATTCTTCTGGTGTATGTTCGAGCGCTCTTTCGAGGTTATCGAGAATAGGGAGAAATTTCAAAATAGTTTTATTTTCAGACCACTCTCCTATTTGCATTTGCTCTTCACGGCTACGACGGACGAGATTATTATAATCTGCTTGAGACCGTGCGAGTAGTTCTTTGAGTTGTATTATTTCTCTACGAAGTTCTTCTGTTTCATCCTGAGCAGAACCAGTGAATCATGTTTGCTCATCTGAAAATTCCTCATGTACTGGAGAAGGCTCTGTGTTGATTGGATCATCGGAAGTATCCTGAGTCATAGCGTATAATTAATGAATAATGAAAAATGAAGAGAATGAATAGTGTAAGATAATAAAGAATCAACCATTGTTCGTCATTCTTAATACTTACTACTTCATACAAATTTGTATTCTATTTGATGCTTTTTTTGATTTTTGTGACGAGAGCACTGAGTTTTTTCTTTGCAGTTTTTGCTGTCGGTGTTTTACCGAGTTTTTCGATAAAACCTTTTTTTTCCTCGTAGATAGATTCTATTTTTTCACCAATTGCCTCTGTATCGACACCATGCTTTTTGAGGACTTCTTGTGCTTCAGCAAATTCTTCTTTCGCCAGTTCGAAAAACTTCTCTAAGTCTTTTTTCTTTGAGAGGATGAGTTTTTTATTTTCTGCTGTCCAATATTCTTTTTTGAGTTCCGCAAATGCTTTTTTATGACTTGCGATAAAATCTTTTCCAGCTTCTAGGGTTGTTTCTGAGAGATTTTTATGAGATTTCTTTCACTTCGTATCAGGTTTTTTTGCATATTTTGCACCGACGACAAAGCCCGCGAGGTAGCCCATAAAAAGGAGAATTTTTTTCATAAGAAAAAGATGAAGAATTACACTCTCATTCTATACTCTTTTTCTGGAATGCAATACTACTTCAGACGGTTTTTGATTACTAAATATCTATAGACAGCTTCGGCGATTTCTCCACGCGAGATAGATTGGTTTGGCTTAAATGTCGTGCCGTCTACACCATCTATGAGATTATATTTCAGAGCAAATTGAGCATATTTATGTGACCAATGACTCCAGCTGAGATCTGTCCATGATTTTGTCACACCGGGCGTTAGGTTTTCTCCTGATGCAAGAGCGAGTATTGCTAGAAATTCCACTCGAGTAACGGCTCTGTTTGGTTCAAAAACTTCACGATCTGTTGAGACAATTTTTCTTTTTACTGCTTCTGAGATCAGAGGATTCACCCAGTGCTCTTGAGGGACATCATGAAATATGCCAGTGACTATTTCTCCGTGTGGAGCGATATCGAGTGCTTTTAAGACTATACCAAGCAGTTCAGATCTGGTGACATCTTTTTGATCCCTAAATGTCCCATCTTCGAATCATTTTATGATACCTTGACGTGAAAAATAGTTGATAGACGTATAAAATTTGTGATTGTACGATACATCACTAAATGTCCCTGGAGCTGGCTTTGGGGCAATGACCGGAGTTGGGATTATCTCAACTGTTTGTGTTGGTTGTACAGGAACGGGTGTGTTGGAGGTTCATTCGATGCCTGTTGCATTTTTGATAAAGTCTAGGGGGTCAACACTATATTTTTCTATGAGATCCTGGTTGAGTCCCGCATCGACACCTTCAAAAAATGAGTATCCAGCTTCTGCAGCTTCTGTCAGAGTAAATGGCCAGTAGGGATAAAATGGTGCTTCTTCATTATCTACTTGTATATGGAGATGGGGAGTCGTTGTATATCCAGTGAGACCTACACGGCCAATGAGCGTTCCCTTGTCGACGACATCACCTGGCTGTACGAGTACTTGAGAGAGATGGAGGTAGCTCGAATAATATTTTCCGACTTTCCCCTTGTACTTCACACTTCTATGTTCGAGAGTGATATACTTGTTACTTGGATCATCTTTTGTTCTGACGACTTTTCCGTTTCCTATAGCAAAAATTGGTGTACCAATCGGTGCGCGAATATCGACGCCATCGTGAGAACCAGTATTTTCTGCACGTTCTTCATCCATATACCGACCACGGAAGACAGTCAGATAAGTAAACATACTATTAAAATCTATCTTAAGAGTTTCAATTCATGGAAGTGGAATCAAATCGTTTTGATTTACGACAGAATAGTCGAGAGTCGCTCTTTGGTTGATGTAGTCAGCTTTCTTCCAATCCGGTACAAAAGCTATAGGCATCATAGCTCCATTAAATGGCTTTGGATTATTCGCCTGAGAGATAGCCATGAGAAAGACATGTCCAGGCGTCTGAATCAGTATGTATGTACTCAATAAAAGTATATTGGCAATCCATATTTTTTTCGAGTGGTTTTTTATGAGAGATATAAGCGCCATAGAATCAGTTATACTCGTACTGTACCATAGTTTTTTTTTCATTGCAAATAATTGACAATCTGTTTTTGTCTATACTATTTTTCGTAGTGTATATTTCTTGAGTTCTTTTTTTATGTCCTCCATGTCTCATTCTGCTGCTTATTTTGTCTTTCTTGCATCGAGTGTTGTCTTTGTGTGAGTGCTTGCATATCTCTATACACCTTTTCATTTTCGTCCTTCTGAACGTATAGAATCTGATGTTCTCACTATCTCTGGTGAAGTCATCAGTGCTGAAGTACTTGTCCCTGCAGGAGTAGACAGTGATGCTGTAACAAAAAAGCGATTACGGTATACAAGCCTCTTACTTCGTTATCAAAAAGAACTCTCCGAGCTCGAATCACAATATCCTCTTCCTTCTCCTGAAATCTCAGAAAAAATTGACCACCTTCGTGTCAAAATCGAAAATACAGAAACTATTATTGCCGAGCTTGTTCAATAATACTATTTTTTTATCAGCGGTGCTATACGAGTGTTGAGGCTTTTGATACCATTTGAAAATGCTATCTGGGCGACGTCGCCAGCCAGTGACACAATAGTTCCTATGCCAAATTTTTTGTGTTCTACTCGATCACCGAGAGAGAATTCTTGCAATTCTTTTCGTACCATTGCTCCGAGTCATAGGGTTCTTTCTTTTGGTTGTATGTGTGACCAGTCTCATTCGAGTGTTGATTCTCCTGAAGTCCCCAAGAAATCTGTCATAAAGAGTTTACGAGGTGCGTGTATTTCTGTGTATTCTTTTGGTATTTCACTGATAAAACGACTCGCGATATTGCTCGCATACGTCCCAAAACTGTAGCGTTCATTGGCACGAGTGACGATGAGTTTTTTCTTTGCTCGAGTCATAGCGACATACCAGAGACGCCGTTCTTCTTCGAGCTGATCTGGCTCAAAAAGTGTTCTCGAATGTGGAAATATTCACTCTTCTGCACCAGCAATGATCACATGTTCAAACTCGAGTCATTTAGCACTGTGCGTTGTCATGAGGAGTACTTTTTCTACCTTATCATCATTGTTTTGCTCAGCAGTAATGAGTGCGATATCTTCTAGAAAATGCATCAGGGAATCTGCAGGTGGCAAATCATCGTAGCGAGAGGCGAGATTTTTCAGTTCATTTATTGTATCAACTTTTGTTTCTACTTCTGGAGGTGAGAAATTTTCCTCGAGATAGTCTTGATATTTGATGAGCTGGAGGACTTTCTCAATAATGAGACGAGCAGGTAATTCTTCAGCTGATTTCTGTATTTCTCGCATGATTTGTGTAAACCCTGTGAGAGCTACTTTTGCTGCATTTTTCATCTCAGGAATATGGTCAATATGAGTTGTTCCTTCGAGAGTTTCTATGGTATTTTGATTTCATTTTGAGAGAGGCAAATCGAGAGACATATAGTCTATATCGACTGTTTCGACATACCTCATCACACGTTCTATAGTTGTTGGTCCTATTTTTCTCGGAGGCGTATTCACGATTCTCTTCCATGCGACGCTATCAGTCGGTGTCATGATGACCTTGAGGTACCCAATGATGTCTTTTATTTCTTTTCTATCATAGAATTTGAGACCACCGATTATTTCGTAGGGGACTCCTCGTCTGATAAGCGCTTCTTCTATGACTCGTGACTGGCCATTAGTACGATAGAGTATTGCCCATGCTGCAGGGTTTTTCTCCACAAAATTTCCGATTTTATCGGCTTCTTCTCGTTCGCTGGAGCATTCATGAATTTCGATTTTTTCGCCTTCCTCAGCTTCCGTCCACATGCGTTTGTCCAGAGCAGAACGATTATTTTTTATGACGACATTGGCAGCATTGATAATAGTGCTCGTTGACCGATAGTTTTGTTCGAGTTTCACGACTTCTGCTGTTGGGAAATCATGTTTGAAGTTGAGAATATTTTGGATATTTGCTCAGCGCCAAGAATAGATACCTTGCCAATCGTCTCCTACCACACAGAGATTCTGAGATTGACTCGCGAGGAGTTGAATAATCTCATACTGAATAGTGTTTGTATCCTGATATTCATCAACACAAAAGTATTGAAAAATACCGTGGAAGTATTCGAGCACAGAAGGGAGATGGAGTATATCGCGAGTTTTTAGAAGTATATCATCAAAATCAAGCGCATTGTTTGCCTTCATTTTTTTCTGGTAATCAGGGTATATCTCAGCCACAATTCACTGAAAATGACTCTCCACCATGGTTGAGTATTGATCCGGTGAGAGGCCACTATTTTTTGCTATAGAAATCTCGTACTGGACTTGTCGTGGTGGAGCTTCTTTGAGATCAATGCGTTTTTCTTCGAGTATTTCTTTTATGACTGAGCGGACGTCATCTTCATCATAGATGGAAAAATTTCTCGCATAGCCAATTCGGTCAATAAAGAGACGGAGAAACATCACCCCCATGGAGTGAAATGTAGAGACAAGAGGGAAGTCACGTGGTATCCCAAAAGACACTGGCATATCTCGTCCGAGTTTCCGAGCAATTCTCTCTCGCATTTCCCTCGCTGCTTTATTGGTAAAAGTGACACAGAGGATGGAAGTAGGAGCTATACCAACGTCATGGATCATTGAGTATACCCGCTCTGTGAGGGTATGAGTCTTTCCTGAACCGGCTCCTGCGAGGATGAGGAGTGGGCCATCGATAATCGAAACTGCACGGAGTTGTTCGCTATTCAGCATGTGAGGATTCTATGCGAAAATTTTGTTTGTCACGGGAGTCGTGCTTGGAAAAATATTTTTCTCGCTATAATCCATATGTTATTTTTCTAAACATTGTTTTATGCTCACCGATCTCCAACCACAACTCAACAAAGCCCTCGAACATCTCAAATCAGAATATTCCAAACTTCAGGCAGGAAGAGCAAAGCCAGAACTTGTCGAAGATATATTGGTTCCCGTCTATGGTTCTGCTATGTCTGTGAAAAGTGTCGCCTCTGTCTCAGTTATGGATCAGCGGACACTCTCCATTCTGCCATTTGATCGGACAACGAGTGCTGATATCTGTCGCGGTATCGCTGCTGCAAATATCGGTCTCAATCCTCAGGATAGAGGGGATAATATACTCATCGCTATACCTATGATGACTGAGGAAAATCGTCGCAATCTTCAGAAGATTGCACGAGATATGGCTGAAGACGCAAAGGTCTCAATTCGAAGTATTCGTGCAGAATTCCATAAAAATATTCAAAAGGCAAAAACTGATAAAACAGAATCTGAAGATGTCATAAAGGGTTATGAAGAAGAACTCCAAAAGGCCATCGATAGTGCCAATAAAAGTATCGACGAAGTATCAAAGGTAAAAGAAGAAGAAGTTATGAAAATTTAGTTTGTATGAATTCTGATAATCACTACTTCTCTCGTCTGCTTCGGAAAAATATCTGGATTTATTTTTTCTCTTTTTTGATTGCTCCAACTGGATACATCATCAAAATTGTTATCTCCAATTCTGTGTCTGTAGAAGAGCTCGGAACACTCTATGCTGTCATGAGTTTGATGACTATTTTGGGTTCTTACAATGATTTTGGTATGACAGAGAGCTTGAATTATTTTCTTCCCGGGCATATCCACAATAAAGATACAAAAAAGATAACGAGCACTTTCGCTATCGCTCTTTTTACAAATACCTGCACGAGTACTATATTGAGTCTTTTATTACTTTTTTGATCACATTGGCTCGCCGAAAATTATTTTAGTACTCCTCTTGCAGAGCCACTCTTGCAGATTCTGATTGTGCAATTTTTTGCTCAAAATATATTTAGTACTCTGAGTACATTTTTTCAATCCATACAGGATACCCGTCTCCAGAAATCTGTCGATTTTGTGAGAATGTTTTTCCTCATGTGCACAGTCTGTGGTTTATGGTTTTTCGGTATGCACACCGTACAGACATATGCTTGGGCCTGGTCATTTGGTATGTTTTGAGGACTTCTACTCGCAGTTACGTGTCTTGCTTCCAAGTATCATTCATATTTCACCCTTTCATGATGGCATTTTTCTTTCTCAGAATATAAGCATATGCTCAAATATGCTTTCTGGGTGATGCTCTCAGCGAATGTCGGAATGCTCCTCTCTCAGATAGATATGCAAATGGTCGTCTATATGCTCGGCGTAGAAGCAGCTGGATACTATACCAACTATCTCTCACTTATCCGTATACCGTTTCTCTTTTTACTTCCTGGGGTATATTTTCTGTTCCCGGTGTTCTCAGATCTGATGAAGCGAGGAGAGGAGCGAAAAGTCATCGCTATTCATGCATTTTGTTATGAGCTTTTCACTATTTTGTGACTTATGATGACGAGTTTTTTTATG
>Ga0247838_1001067_pt1 | contig 41186 bp, 35 predicted proteins | sample LaCruzMarch2015__5_FD_189097 | JGI IMG/M metagenome (GOLD analysis project Ga0247838, IMG submission 189097) | Freshwater microbial communities from meromictic Lake La Cruz, Castile-La Mancha, Spain - LaCruzMarch2015_15m | ecosystem: Environmental > Aquatic > Freshwater > Lake | place: Spain...
GCTTCAATTTTAATAAGAAGATGATGAAACAACCAATTTTTACTTTCTTTACCTGCCTGCTTGCTTTCCTGGGTGTACAAGCCCAAACCCCGCAGGCCGACTATTTCAAACGCGTCGTTGTACGCAATATCGGTCCGGGGGCAATGTCGGGACGTATTACGGCCATCACCTGCGACCCGATTCAGTCCGACGTTATTTATGCAGGGGCTGCTTCTGGCGGTGTTTGGCGCTCTAAAAGCGGCGGGACAAACTGGGAGCCTATTTTTGACAAAGCAAACACGCAAAGTGTGGGTGCAATTGCCATTCATCCCCACAATCCCGACGAAATTTGGGTTGGCACCGGGGAAGGGAATCCACGCAATTCGCAAAATTTTGGCATCGGTATGTATAAATCCATCGATGCGGGCAAAACCTGGACCCACACTGGCCTGACAGAAACCCATGCAATCCACCGCATTATCATTCACCGCGACCAACCCAATGTGGTTTTTGCCGGGGTGATTGGCTCTGCCTATGGACCAAGTGCCGAACGCGGCGTTTTCAAGACCAGCGATGGCGGAAAAACCTGGCGTAAAGTGCTGTACGTGAATGACTTGACCGGCTGCGCTGACCTTGTAACGGATCCGCAAAATCCCAACAAGTTGTACGCGGCCATGTGGGAATACAAACGCCAACCCTGGTTTTTTAACTCAGGCGGCAAAGGCTCCGGCCTGTATGTCTCGATGGATGGCGGTGAAACCTGGGAAAAACGCACTTCCAAAGACGGTTTACCCGAAGGCGATCTCGGACGTATCGGACTTGCTGTGGCAAAAAACAAACCCGAAATTGTGTACGCGCTCGTGGAAGCGAAGGAAAATGCGCTGTATAAAAGTGTAGATGGCGGCAAAAACTGGAAACAAATGGCCAGCAAAGGCCAGGGCGACCGACCGTTTTATTACTCCGAATTGTATGTCGACCCCAATGATTACAACACCCTGTATTCGGTGCATTCCCGCATTTCACGCAGCATTGATGGCGGTAAATCCTTCGAAAACTGGGTCGGATACTGGGATATTCACCCCGATCACCACGCTTTCTGGATTGATCCAAATAATTCCGATCATATCATGGAAGGCAACGACGGTGGACTAAACATCACCTACGACGGCGGTAAAACCTGGCGCTATGCCGAAAATATCCCCGTGGGCCAGTTTTACCACCTGAATGTCGACAACGACATACCTTATAATGTGTATGGCGGTTTGCAAGACAATGGCTCCTGGGTGGGCCCCAGCGCCGTATGGAAACAGGGCGGTATTCGCAACAGCGATTGGCAGGAAGTGTATTTTGGTGATGGATTTGATGTAGCGCCCCGTCCCGACGATAATCGCTATGTATATGCCATGTCGCAAGGCGGCGAACTGGGATATGTGGACCGAAAAACCGGCCTAACCCAATACATCAAACCCAACCACCCGACCGATAAAAATCCCCGATTCAATTGGAATGCTGCTTTTGCACAAGACCCTTTCCGTCCCTGCGGTATTTATTTTGGTAGCCAATACCTGCATTATTCGGCCGATTGTGGTCAAAATTGGCAGGTGTTGTCGCCCGACCTGAGCACCAACGACACCTCCAAAATGCACCAAAATACTTCTGGAGGCCTGACCATTGATGCAACCAATGCCGAAAACCATTGCACCATCCTGGCCATTGCACCTTCGCCGATAAAAGAAGGCCTTATTTGGGTTGGAACCGACGATGGCAATGTACAAATTACTCAAAATGGCGGCCAAGCCTGGGAAAACGTAAGCAACCGCATGCCAGATTACCCCAAAGCGCCGTGGGTACCCCAAATTGAAGTATCCTCTAAAAATCCCGGCGAGGCGTTTGTGGTGGTCAATAATTACCGCCAAAACGACTGGCAACCCTACCTGTACCACACCACCGATTTTGGTAAAAAATGGAAACGCCTGGCCGACGCGAAAAAAGTGCAAGGATTTTGTCTGTCCATCGTGCAAGATATCGAGCAACCGAATTTGTTGTTTCTCGGTACCGACCAGGGCTTGTATGTAAGTTTTGATTATGGCGAAAATTGGCTGCATTGGCCCAATGAATCCTTTCCAAGTGTACCGGTCAACGACATGCGCATTCAGGCACGCGAAGGCGATTTGGCCATTGCCACGTTTGGCCGCGGTATCTGGATTATGGATGATATACGCCCCTTGCGTGCCATTGCAAAAGAAGGAATGGCGGTTTTTCAACAAAATTTGAAGGTGTTTGCTGCTGGTCCCGCTGTTATGGCCGAGGTAAGGTCCTATGATGGTCCTCGATTTAGCGCGGATGCCACTTATGCAGGGCACAATGAATTGCCCCGTCTGCATGTTGCGCTTTGGGTAAAACCGAAAGCACCCAAAACCGATACGGCCGAAAAAAGTAAAAAAGACAAAGAAAAAGCCGAAGAAGGCAAAAAAGAGGGCAAAAAAGACGCAAAAAAGGATAAACAAGACAAAGCAACGGTTTGGATCAAATCGTTGGGGGGCGACACCTTGCGTACGTTTAAAGTAAATATTGACTCTTGTTTTAACTACATTAATTGGGGATTTGATACCAAAGGCATCCGCTTCCCAAGCAACGATGAACCCGACCCCGAGCAAGGCGAACCGGGTGGCGGCCCATCGGTGTTGCCCGGCGATTATAAAGTGCTGGTAGCGTACGATCAATGGAAAGACAGCACCATCGTGCGCGTGGAGGCCGATCCGCGTTTGCGTATATCATTGGCCGATATGCAGGCAAAAAACCAGGCCATTGCCCAGTTTTACAAGATGGTAACACGCAGCACCAAAGGGTACGACCGACTAAAAGAAGCCGAAAAAACCATCAAATTAGTAGAAAGTCAGTTTGTCAATGTGCCGGATAGTTTGAAAAAAACAGTGCTTGCAGAAGGCAAGGCCCTGCAAGATTCTATCCAGAAAATAAAGGAGCACTTTTTCCCACAAAAGGAAGCCAAGGGCATTCAGCGCAACCCCGACAATTTGATGGCGTATATGTGGGACGCCATCGGATATTTAAATGCGGGCACTGGCGCACCGACCGCCAATGGGCAAATCTGTATTCGGCGCGCTGAAAATGAAATAGAAAAAACCATCCAGCAAATCAATACCATCCTGGATCAGCCTTGGAAATCGTACAAAACCAAAGCAGAAGCAATGCGCTATTCTTTATTTAAAGATTTTGATAAATTGTAATAATAAGGCCTGGGTTTCGACCTTTGCGGTAGAAATCCAGGCCTAACATGTTTTTGAGATATTTCCTTTTTACCTTTTGCTTTTTGTGCGCTGGTTGGAAATCCCCGCCTCCCACCGATTTAGAGGGCGTATTTTTCGACTTTAAAGGCGTGCCCTGCGCTTTGTACTATCGCATGCAAAAAAGCCGCATATTTAGCAATTATTCCGGCTGCAACAATGGTTGTCTTGATACCCTAAGCAATCAATACCTGGTCAATAAGAAATACGTGGAAATCATCCGCCAGGACGATCCCCGCGATCCGCATGTTGGATTGGCCATTGGTTTCGAATTTGATGAAAACAATGGCGAATATCCATACACGCCCGCCCATGCCGTCATTCAATTAAAAAACTTCAGCTGGGGCGGGGTCGAATTCAGTCAAACCGATACCCTCAACTTCACCGGTGTGTCTAACAACATCAGCGATGATGTCACCCTTGAAGTAGACGGGTTTGTAAATGATACCATTTTTGGCCACTTTTCCGGAGTGTTGCTCAGTGGTGCGGGTACCATGGCTTCCCTGGATAAGGGCCAGTTTCGGGCGTTTTTATACCGAAAGCAATAGTTTTTATTCCAAAACAGGTGCCAACCAACGAGCCGCATCTGCAACTGTCATCCCTTTTCGTTTGGCATAGTCCTCCACCTGTTCCATGGTAATTTGACCTAAACCAAAGTACTTGGCTTCCGGGTGGGCAAAATACCAGCCACTTACTGCCGCAGCAGGGTACATGGCAAAACTTTCAGTCAACGAAATACCAATTTGATCTGGTGATAACAAGTCCCAAAGGGTTTGTTTCTCCGTATGTTCCGGGCAGGCAGGGTAGCCTGGTGCCGGACGAATACCCTGATAGTCTTCGTCAATCAGGTATTTATTCTCCAGTTGTTCGTCGGGTGCATAGCCCCAAAATTCCTTGCGCACGCGCTCATGCAGGCGCTCGGCGAAAGCTTCTGCGAGTCGGTCGGCCAGTGCTTTGAGGATAATGGCGCTATAATCATCGTGTTGATCCTCAAAATGTTTCACCCACTTTTCAATGCCAATGCCTGCCGTTACAGCAAATGCTCCGAGGTAATCTGCGTGGCCTTTGGGCGCTACATAATCGGACAAACAGAAATTCGGTTGTCCGGGCGCTTTCAAATTTTGCTGACGCAAATGGTGTAAAGTAGCCAAAACCGTGCTGCGGCTTTCATCGGTATATAATTCAATATCATCCGATTGTACCTGGTTGGCCGGGAAAATCCCCATCACAGCCTGTGCACTCAACCAGCGTTCGTCGATGATGCGACGCAACATGCTTTGGGCATCAATGAACAGTTTGTGGGCTTCTACCCCTACGATTGGATCTTCGAGAATAGCCGGAAACTTACCCGCCAACTGCCAACTTTGGAAGAACGGGGTCCAGTCGATGTATTCGCTGAGTTCTTCAAGGTCATACTGTACAAAGGTTTTAACCCCTAAAAACGCAGGCTGGGGTGGGGTATAGTTGTCCCAATGAATGGGGTATTTGTTGGCACGGGCCTGGGCTAAAGGCAAAAACTGCTTGTGTGCCTGCTTGCCCGCACGCGTAGCCCGAATTTGATCATAATCAGCTTTTACGGTATGTATAAAAGCATGATGCTCTTGTTCGTTTTTGGTTAGCAAGGAACTCACTACCGCTACACTGCGACTCGCGTCGAGCACGTGTACAACGGGTGCGCGATCATATTGCGGTTCAATTTTTACCGCCGTATGGGTCTTAGACGTGGTGGCCCCCCCAATCAACAAAGGCAAATTGAAGCCCTGGCGTTGCATTTCTTTGGCCATGTGCACCATTTCATCCAGCGACGGCGTAATCAGTCCTGATAAGCCGATAATATCCACGTTGTGTTCTCTGGCGGCTGTTAAAATACGGTCGGCAGAAACCATTACCCCTAAATCGACAATATCGTAATTGTTGCAGGCCAGTACAACGCCTACAATGTTTTTTCCAATATCGTGCACATCACCTTTTACGGTAGCCAGCAAAATTTTGCCCTTCGCTTCCACCACGCCACCTTTGGCCGCCTCAATAAAGGGCGTCAGGTAATTTACCGCCTTTTTCATCACACGGGCGCTTTTTACCACCTGCGGCAAAAACATTTTACCGGCGCCAAACAAATCACCTACCACGTTCATGCCATCCATCAACGGACCTTCAATTACTTGCAAAGGAGCAGGATATAAATGGCGGCATTCTTCTATGTCAATTTCAATAAACTTATCAATGCCTTTTACAAGTGCATGCGTAATACGTTGTTGCACATTGCTTTCGCGCCAACTGAGGTCTTCACCTACCGCTTTCCCGCCACTGCCTTTTACCTGTTCGGCGAATTTCACCAATTCCTCGGTTGCGTTTTCATTCCGATTAAAAATCACATCTTCAATACGCACCAGCAAGTCTTTCGGGATGTTTTCATACACTTCAATCATACCCGCATTCACAATTCCCATATCCATACCGGCCTGAATTGCATGGTACAAAAAGGCAGCGTGCATGGCCTCGCGCACGTGGTTGTTGCCGCGGAACGAGAAGGACAGGTTGCTCACCCCACCACTGATTTTCGCGCCCGGACACAATTGTTTAATCTGACGGGTGGCCTCTATAAAGTTGATACCGTACGCATTGTGTTCTTCGATACCGGTGGCTACCGCAAAAATATTTGGGTCAAAAATGATGTCCGATGGATCAAATCCCACCTGTTCGGTCAAAATTTGATAGGCTTTTTGGCAAATACTCACTTTGCGCTCAATGGTGTCCGCCTGACCTTGTTCGTCAAATGCCATGACCACCACCGCAGCGCCGTATTTTCGGCAAATATTGGCCTGGCGGATAAATTCGGCCTCGCCCTCTTTCATCGAGATGGAGTTGACAATACTTTTCCCCTGCAAACATTTTAAACCGGCTTCAATCACACTGAATTTGGAAGAATCGACCATCACGGGTACCCGGGCAATATCCGGTTCGGCGGCCATCAGATTCAAAAATTCCACCATGGCTTTTTCCGAATCCAGCAATCCTTCATCCATGTTTACATCAATAATTTGTGCGCCGCCTTCCACTTGCTGGCGCGCCACACTCAGGGCATCGCTGTATTTCCCTTCCCGAATCAAACCGGCAAATTTGCTGCTGCCCGTCACATTCGTGCGTTCGCCAATATTGATAAAATTGGTTTCCTCGCGTACGATCAAAGGTTCCAGACCACTGTACATACTATAAGGTGAAGATGTTTGTGGTTGACGCGGGGTAATATGCGCTACATGCTGGGCAATGTCTGCAATGTGGGCGGGGGTTGTACCACAACAGCCGCCGGTAATGTTGACAAAACCGGAACTGGCAAATTCTTCGACAAAACTGCACATTTCGTGCGGAGTCTGGTCGTATTCACCAAATTCGTTGGGCAAACCCGCATTGGGATAAGCACTCACATAACAATTGGCAATTTTAGCCAGGGCTTCCAGGTGTGGACGCATCTCTTTGGCACCTAAAGCACAGTTGAGTCCAACAGAAAACGGACGCGCATGCTTCACCGAAATCCAAAACGCTTCCACCGTTTGTCCACTCAAGGTACGTCCCGATGCATCCGTAATCGTGCCCGAAATCATAATGGGCAGGCGCAGGTTTCTTTCTTCAAAAACCATTTCAATGGCGTACAAGGCCGCCTTGCAATTGAGGGTATCAAAAATGGTTTCTACCAATAATATATGTGCCCCGCCATCCATCAAACCCCGTACCTGCTCGGCATAAGCATCGCGGGCTTCATCAAAGGTCAAAGCACGGTAGCCCGGGTTGTTCACATCGGGCGAAAGGCTCAAGGTTTTATTGAGGGGACCAATGGCACCCGCCACAAAGCGCGGCTTGTCGGGTTGCTGCCGGGTAAAATCATCGGCGGCCAAACGCGCAATACGCGCCGACTCCACATTGAGCTCATAAGCAAGCGCTTGCAAATCATAATCGGCCTGGGCAATGCTGGTGCTGCTAAAAGTGTTGGTTTCAACAATATCGGCACCGGCATCCAAATATGCACGGTGAATCGCCTCAACCACATCTGGACGCGTAAGGCACAACAAATCGTTGTTACCCTGTAAATCTTTATGGTGTTCGGTAAAACGGGTTCCTCTGAAATCTTTTTCCGACAGGTGGTACTGCTGAATCATGGTACCCATGGCACCATCAATAATCAAGATGCGCTTGCGGGCAGCCTCGGTAAGTTGCGTTAAAATGTCTTTCGTCACGGGTGGTAGTTAAATTTAAGCGGGCAAAGATAACAAATGGACAAACGGAAGGTTTAATTCTCTTAATTTCGCAGCTTAAATTTGTTAAACCATTTATGGGAATAAAAGCGTGCATTTTGAACCTCGACGGGGTTATTGTTGATACGGTAAGGTATCATTATGTGGCATGGCGTCGGTTGGCCAACGAACTGGGGTTTGATTTTTCGGAAACACAACACGAAACCTTGCGCGGATTGAGCCGGATGGAAAGTATGGAGGAAGTGTTGCGCTGGGGACAAGTGTATATGACGGAAGCAGAAAAACTGCATTGGGCAGACGTGAAAAACAATTGGTATTTGGCTTGTTTATTGCAAATGCAACCCGAAGAAGTATTGCCGGGCGTTTTGTCTTTTTTGCAAAATTTGCAACAAACCGGCATGCTGGCTGCAGTAGCATCGGGTTCGCGCAATGCGAAAGCCGTTATACACACCTTGCAACTTGAACCATATGTTAAATTGGTGATGGATGGCAGTACCTACCGGAAGCCAAAACCCGATCCGGACTGCTATTTACAAACGGCCAGCGCGTTGCATTTACCTGCCAGCGCTTGCCTGGTTTTTGAAGACATGCCCTTGGGTATTGAAGCAGCAAGGCGCGGCGGCTTCCCAACCATTGGCGTTGGTCTAAAAGCCGACTTATCGCATGCAAATTTAACCATCAGCGGATTTGAAGACTTAACTTTGGCTGGATTGTTGGAGCAGATGGAGTTTTCTTTGAGTCAATCAGTTTAATACCAATACAATGAGCAAAATCATGAAATGGAACCTCCTATTGGCCATCGTAGTTGTTTTAATGGCCTATATTACGTGTAAAAATATTCAAAAAACACCAGAGCTGGCACCTGAAACGGCGCAAGCTCCGGCGGCAGAACAAAGTGGCCTGCCTTGGAAAGCATCCAAGGTAATCAAAGGCGATAATCCGAATTCGGCTTATACCTACCAGTCTAAATCCGTTCCGAGCCATGTAGACGTGCCTTGGGATACGGTTAAAAAGCCCACCACCAGCCGCCGGGCATTTATGTCGACCGGATGGTGGACGCCCAAAATGGCCTACCAACCCTCTGATACAACCGTTCATGTGTATTTTATTGGAAAATGGCTGCGCTTTGCAGAAGACCAAACGTTTAAAATATATGTGGAAGGTAAAGAAGTGGGCAACGGACATTGGGCCTGGGATGACATTAAAAAGGAAACCTATTTGTCCTGTACGGACCCTTGGTTCAACAATACCTGGGCTACCCAGGAACGCGGTTTTCGCATGGTTTGGAAAGGCAATACCGAACTTAATTTTACCGGTATCCAGGTGCGTATGGACAACGAACCCACGCCGCCCTGGTTGAAATAAAGCATTTTATCTACCATGTTTATGCACCATCCTTTCTTTTTTCCGCTGCTCGCACTGCTCTTTTGGGCTGTCGGCTGCCAATCGCCCTCCAATCCTTCCGCTGTGCAAAACCATGCAAGTGCCGGTCGCCTGTCCCAACCTGAATGGGCCAAAAATGCTGTTTTATACGAGTGCAATGTGCGCCAGTTTTCGCCGGAAGGCAACTTCGCGGGGGTGCGTAACGCGCTCCCACGCCTGCATGACCTCGGCGTAGATGTGCTTTGGCTCATGCCCATCCATCCAATTGGCAAATTGCGCCGAAAAGGCGGACTCGGCAGCCCATATTCGGTGCAGGATTATTACGCCATTAACCCCGATTATGGCAATTTAGCCGATTTACAGGCCTTAATTTCGGATGCACACCAACAGGGTATTCGGGTGATTATGGACTGGGTGCCGAATCATACCGCCTGGGATGCCGTGTGGATGCAGGAACACCCGGAGTACTATACCAAAATAAATGGGGAATTTACCACGGCACTCAACGAACACGGCCAACCCACCGATTGGGATGATACTGCCGACCTTGATTATAACCAGCCTGAATTGCGTAAAGCCATGATTGCGGCCATGCAATATTGGATCAAAACTTGTGATATTGATGGGTTTAGGGTCGATATGGCTGGCTTGGTCCCCAATGACTTCTGGGCAGAAGTGCGGCCTGCGCTCGATTCCGTAAAACCCATGTTTATGCTTTCTGAATGGCAAGACGAACCAGGGCATTTCAATACGTGCTTTAATGCAAATTATGGCTGGAAATGGAAGGATGTCACCCGCGATATTGCCAACGGTAAGCAAAATGCGCAGTCCTTGGATACCCTGTTGTCCTTCCTCAACCAATATTACCCGGAAGGCTATTACCAATTGTATTTTACCCAAAACCACGATGAAAACACCTGGTCGGGCACCGAACAAGACTTGTATGGTCCCGCCGCCGATGTATTTAATGTGTTGATGTTTACCTGGCAAGGCACCCCTATGCTCTACAATGGTCAGGAAGACGGACTGGCCCAGCGGCTCGCTTTTTTTGAAAAAGACCCGATTAGATGGAAAGATTATGGCAAAACCCGCTTTTTCCAAAATCTTTGTTCCGTAAAACACCATAACAAAGCCCTGCAAAACGGCAAAAACGGCGGCGCACTGGTGAAAATACCCACCAATGCGGATGATCAAATTTATGCCTTTACCCGCGAAACAGGCGGCGAACGGGTGGTGGTCATTTTGAACCTGAGCAAAGAACACAAAAATGTAACCCTGCGCCCAAGTGATGATATGGTGGGTGCCTATATTAATGTGTTCGATCCCAGCACGGTGCAAGTTACCCGCGATATGAACCTGAATTTGGAGCCTTGGGCCTATTTGGTACTCAGCAATAAATAAGGTATGCGGATCAACTGGTTTTTGTTCTTTTTCCTTTTTGTCAAATTGCCTAAAAAAGGAGCGGTCATTTCCAGTCGACATAAAGCGATCATCAAAGTGGTGTTGCGCCTGCGTTGGGCAATTACCCTGATTATCTTGTCGCTGCTTTTGGGGATGCTCGGATTTCGGGTGCTAGAACACTATCCTTGGTTCGATGCATTTTACATGTCGGTCATTACCTTATCTACAGTTGGTTTTGGCGAGATACATCCATTGGGGCAAGGAGGCAGGTTGTTTGCAGCTGTTTTAATTCTGTTTAACCTCGGTTTATTGGGCTATTCGGTTTCTACCATCACGGGCATTTTTTCCGAAGGCGGCTTTACCAAACTTTTGAAAGATTATCGCATGCACCGCAGTATTCAGCAACTCAAAAATCATATCATTGTGTGCGGCTTCGGCAGACACGCACTCGAGGTAACCTACGAATTGTCGAAACAAGGAAAACCCTTTGTGGTGATCGAAAGCAATCATGAAGGCATTGAACTACTCAAGGAAAAATATAATTACTTGTTTATTGAAGGCGATGCAACCCAGGATCTGGTCCTGGAAGAAGCGCGCATTCGAGATGCCAATGCGCTGGTCATTACCCTCCCCAGTGATGCCGACAACCTTTTTATTACCCTATCGGCCCGACAAGTAAACCCTTCCCTGCGCATCATCAGCCGTGCAAACTCTGCCGCCGACGAAACCAAACTCCGACGCGCTGGCGCCAATTATACCGTGGTCCCCGAACGCATCGGCGGCTACTACATGGCAACCCTGATCGAAAAACCCGACGTGGTCGCCTTTTTCGACCTTTTATCCAACATCGGAACGGATAAGGTGGTGTTTGAAGAGCTGCCCGTGGAAACATTGGCCTTACAATACCGCAATAAAACCATTCAAGAGAGTGGTCTACTCCAAAATACCCGCATCTCCCTCATCGGTGTGCGACAACCCAATGGCGAATACGAATTGAACCCACTGCCCAGCCTGCTGCTGCGTCCAGGCCTGCATATTGTGGTATTGGGCAGCCAAGAACAAATGAACGATTTTAAACAAAAAATCAACAAAGATGTGACCCCGCTGGGGTCGTAATGGATCGTTGGGCATCATTTTGCTACAAAGATGCGACCCCGCTGGGGTCGTACTGGGTCGTTGGGCATCATTTTGCTACAAAGATGCGACCCCGCTGGGGTCGTAATGGATCGTTGGGCATCATTTTGCTACAAAGATGCGACCCCGCTGGGGTCGTACTGGGTCGTCGGGCATCATTTTGCTACAAAGATGTGGCCCCGCTGGGGTCGTAACGCATAAATTCATCATTCATCATTCATCATTCATCATTCATCATTCAAAAAATCCTCCTCCTCCGCTTCAGTGCTATCGGCGACATCATACTAACCACGCCGGTCATCCGCTGCCTAAAACTGCAGCTGGGTGCGGAATTGCATTTTTTAACCAAAACGGCATTCAAAGGCATCCTGACACCCAATCCGTACCTTGATAAGGTGTACCACTTTGATAAAGAAATAGATGAAGTGCTGCCAGCCTTAAAACTGGAGCAATATGATTGGGTGATCGACCTGCACCATAACCTGCGCACTGCCAGACTTAAACTGGCCTTGGGGCGTCCAAGCCGTGCTTTTCCGAAAAAAAACCTGGAAAAGTGGATGCTGGTAAATACGGGCATAGATTGGATGCCGCAGGAACATATTGTGGACCGATATTTGCGTACGGTTCAGCATTTGGGGGTTCATTCTGATGGAGCAGGGCTGGATTATTTTATTCCAACGGATCAAGTGGTGGATCTTCAGGATTTACAGGCGCAGGGGCTGAAACTGCCTTTTGTAGCTTTTGTGCTGGGCGCAACCCACGCAACAAAGCGGTTGCCGCCCGAAAGTATGGAACAGTTGTGTCGTTTGCTGCCCTGTTCGGTGGTGTTGTTGGGTGGAAAAGCAGAAGCAGCACTTGGGGAAAAACTCGCACAGATAGGACCCAATATTTGGAACCTTTGTGGCAGCCTAAGTTTGCATCAATCGGCATCGGTGCTGGAACAAGCAGGTGTTGTACTCACCCATGATACCGGACTGATGCATATTGCTGCGGCAAAACACAAAAAAATCGCAGTGGTATGGGGCAATACAACCCCGCGGTTCGGAATGTATCCTTATGATCCAAAAGGATTGGCAACATGCGAAAATTTTGAAATAAAGGGTTTATCTTGCCGTCCGTGTTCAAAAATCGGGCATGCCGTTTGTCCAAAAGGGCATTTTAAGTGCATGAAAGACCAGGATTTGAATGCCATTGCCCGATATATTACCCTGGCTATGGCAGAGTAAAATAAAAGTGATACGCAACAAATACATGCAACCCTTTTTTGGAGCAGTACGTCTCTCAAAAAAGTGACACAAATGATAATTTTTTCCGAAACGCAGATAATGTTTCTCATTTCGTCAGAATTGAGCGATGTTTGCCTCTGCGGATCATTTTTTGGCAGTTTAACATTTAATGGCAGACGATTTGGAGATGCAACCGAATTTTTACTTAATTTTCGGCTGTAATGCTTACGAAATACTACGCTCAAAACAATCTGGTATGCACACTAGAAAACTACTAAGCCTTTTTGCTTGCTTATTCCTGACCACCGCTTCTATTTGGTCACAAGACATCCATTTTACACAATACAACATGGCGCCCATGAGCCTGAATCCGGCGCAAATTGGAAAATTTGAAGGCACCGTTCGAATAGGCGGTATTTTCAGAGGCCAATGGGCCAGTGTATTGGGCGCAGGACAGCAATTCCGCACCCCATCCGTGTGGGTTGACGCGCCGATTATCCGCGGTTTTCGCAAGCGCGACTGGGTTGGTATCGGTTTGTCGGTTTTTACCGATAAAGCAGGCGCACTCGGTATGACGCACAATGGCCTGAAATTAGGCGCTGCGTACCATCTGTCGCTGGATAAAAAAGGAAATACCTATCTTTCTGTTGGCTACCATTTTGGGGGCGAACAGCGCAAATTGAACCCGGGCGATCGGGCACGACTGGAAGACGGCTTTAAGGCAAATGGCGATTATGGTGCCAGCGCAGAATCGTTTGCTACAGAAGCACAAAACTATTCTGACAATGATGCAGGGATCGCCCTTACGGCGCGTTTAAACAAGCGCATGAATTTTGTGCTTGGGTTTTCAATGTTCCACCTTGCAAAACCAACCTACACACTGGTAAAACCATCCGCTTCAAATCCGGGGACAGGAACCAGCACAGCAACCAGTTCCTCCATGGAAACGCTTTCCCGTCGGTCTGTTGCAAGTGGCACGTTCAATATCCAGTTGAATGACAAATTGACCACCAGCCCTTCGTTTTTATTCCAAACCATGGCGGGCGCAGACGAAATTGCCATTCAAAACATGTTTGGCTACCTTTTTAACGAGGAAAAAGACATAACGCTCAAATTCGGTCTGGGCTATCGCTTGGGAGATGCCGCACAAGTATTGTTGGGGTATCAAAAAAAGGATTTGCAAGTGGGCTTTGCGTATGATATCAACGTGAGTCAACTGTCCAACCAAACCAATTATCGAGGTGGTTTCGAAATTGCGGCCAATTACATCATCAAAAAGTACAAAAAGGCCGATCCAAAACCCAAAATCCTTTGCCCACGTTTCTAATTTTTACCCAATTCGTTGCATTCCGCAAGGACATTCCCATGCCTAATTACAATAAGATGAAATATACGCTCCTGCTTTTAACCTTCACCTTGCTCACGACAATCGGGTTGTACGCACAACCGATCAACCGGGCTACACCGGAAGCAAATTTAAAGGCCGCCGAAGAATCGGTTGCCAACAACAACCCTTACCAGGCACTCGAATTGTACCAAAAAGTGTACGATGAGACCAAAGACAAAGCAATTAATGTAAAAATCGCCAAATTGCACTTCGATTTGCGCGATTATGATAAAGCAGAAAAGGCCTTGAGCAAAATCGTGCTGCGCGACCGCAAAGCCGAATATACCGAACTCAAATATTGGCTGGCATTGAGCATGAAAATGAATGGCAAATACGCAGAAGCCATCGACATGTTCAATCAATACACCTCCGAAGGCGCCGACGAAAACTTGAAAAAATCGGCTAAATTGGAAATCGCTGGCTGCGAATTAGGCCGTAAAGCCAAACAACCTGAAAATCTGCTGGTCAACAACATCGGTAAAAAAGCCAACAGCCCGCAAACGGAGGCCGCCCCATTTATGTTCAATGGGGAATTGTACTTCGTTTCGCTCAAATCGAAGGAAATCGTTACCCTGGATGGCAAAGAAGGCGACTGGTTTGCCAAAATTTATACGGCTAAAAAAGAAACCGATGCTTTTGGCGACCCCACCGCTTTGGGTACACAAATCAACCGCGAAGGCTGGCACCAAGGCAACGTAAGCATCAGCAATGATGGCAATACGATGTTTTTCACCCGGGTGGAAACCGAATTCAACGGGATGTCAAGCAGCAAAATTTATTTTTCCCCAAAAACCAACGACGGTTGGGGCGCAGCCAATGAAGTGGTTGGTGTAAATGGCGAATATATCGCCAAGCACCCCAATGAGGGCGAACTGTTTGGCGAAAAAGTGTTGTTTTTTGTAGCCAATATGCCCGGCGGACAAGGTGGCGATGATATCTATTACGCAACCCGCAAAAGCGACGGTGTGTATAGTCTGCCTGTTAACTTGGGCACGGTGATTAACACGCCCGGCGACGAAGTAAGCCCGTTCTACCGCGATGGCAAATTGTACTTTAGCAGCAACGGCCGTCCAAGCCTGGGTGGTTTAGATGTATTTGAAAGTCAATGGAATGGCTCGGTTTGGAGCGCGCCAAAACCATTGCCATTGGGCGTCAACTCCAGTGTCGATGATCAGTACTACTCCCAATCTGTGGATGGATACTCTGGATTTTTGGTCAGCAACCGACCTGGACCAAACAACCTGAAAAGCAAAACCTGCTGCGACGATATTTACAACTGGGAAATGGAGCGCATCAAGGTTCAACTGGTGGCCAACACCTTCCGCCTGAAACGCCAAAAGGAAAAAGAAAACCAGCCGCTGCCGAATTGTACCCTGCAAATTGTGGACGTAACGGAGAAAAATCCGGCTAAAGTAGACGAAAAGAACAACGCCGGAGGCAATGACTTTAGTTTCGCACTACAACCCGAACGCTCTTACATTCTGATCGCTACCCGCGAAGGATACCAGTCCGATACCATCAAGTTAAATACGGTTGGTGTGAAAAAATCGATTGTGATCGACAAAAAACTCACCTTGCGTTTGAAGAAAAAGGAGCCTGTGATCGTGAAACGCAACGAGCCAATCCGCTTGAACAACATCTATTACGACTTCAATGACGATAAAATCTTGACGGATTCTGAAAAGGACCTTCAATTCCTGGTTGATTTGATGAACAAATACCCGGACATGAAAATCGAGTTGTCTTCACACACGGATGCGCAAGGTAAAGTGGATTACAACCAAAAACTGTCCCAACGCCGTGCCGATAGCGCCAAACGCTGGATGGTGGCCAAAGGCATCGCCGATGATCGGATTACGCCGGTTGGTTATGGCGAACAGTTCATCCTCAACCGTTGCACCGACGGCATCGAATGTACCGATGACGAACACCGCTACAACCGTCGCACCGAATTCAAAATCCTTGCCGGCCCAACCAGCATCGAAATTGAAGAGAAAATTGAAGAATCTACGGATAAATCAAAAGCACAAAAACCTGGCGGCAAACAATCCGTACGCCCAGTTTTTTTTTATCAAAACTAATTAAGGCCGATACCATCGCGCCCGGCATCGACTGGAATAATCCGGTCGATGCCGTTTTGCGTTTTAAGCAAGACACCATTGTTTTCGGAGCCGTGCAGGAAGGTGAAAAAATTGGAACTGAATTCGTCTTTGAAAATACCGGGAAAGACCCACTTGAAATTGAAATTGTAAGCGCTTGCGAATGTATTTATATGGATTGGACGGAAGGTCCTATTCCTGCCAAAGCGCTCGGCCGCATCAACCTGATTTTTAATACGGCCGGCCATTCGGGCAATCAGTCTAAAACAATCGACGTTATTTTTAAAAATACAGACGCCAACGATTACCCGCTGGTAAAACAGGTACAATTATTGGTGCAGGTTCTGCCCAAACGTGAATAAAAGACCCAAACAAGTCTACTACCCAAAACAATTACGCATGAGAAAAGGATTGCCGCTGTTGATTTTAACGATTGCCGGAATGAGTGCTTGTGTAAAACCAAAAATCTACAAAGCAGAAGTACGCACCCGCGAACTGGGAGAAGCACGTGAAAGTGTTTTTGTAAAGGAATTGCAAGACCGAAAGGCGGAAACCGCTAAATTGACCGAAACGGTGGGTGCCCTGAATCGAACCATCGGCAACCAGGAAACGATGCTGGCCGATTTGCGGACCGAACTGAGTTCCCGCACACAACAAATGGGCGAATCTTCCAGTAAACTTATTTCGGAAAAAATTGCCCTCGAAAAAGAGTTGGCTGCTACCAAAGCGCAACTGGACAACCGCAGCGCAATTGTCCAAAAAGTACGCAACGCCCAAAATGAACGCAAACTTCAACTGGACAATCTGAAAAACAACCTCACGAAAGTATTTGAAAAATCGGAAGGCGTGGCCATTTCGATGGAAGGTGAAACCGTGGTGGTCAATTTTAATGACAAATACCTGTTCGACCTCGCAGGGATCAATGTAAATGCCAATGGGAAAATCCTGCTTTCGAATTTGGCTGGATACCTGAGCAACCACCCGGATATAGACGTGGATATTGTAGCGTTTACCGATAACGCATTGCCGAAAGACAATAAAATACTCAAAGATACTTGGGAATGGAGCCTGTTGCGTGCGACCACTTTGGTTCGGCTGCTTATCCGCGACTACAACATCAACGCCAACCAAATGACGCCTGTAGGAAAGGGGGAGTTTTATCCAATAACTTCGAATGAAACACCAGAAGGGCGTCAAAAAAACCGCCGAACCTTGATTGTATTTCGCCCGGAACTGCTAAAAATACCTACTGCGGAATAACTAAAGTCTGACGGCTAAAGCCCATACAATTTGCGGGCGTATATAAATAAGGTATAAAAAATGGGTTGAATTGTCGTCCAATGATTGCGAAAGCGTGCTTTGGAGTACAATTCAACCCATTGGAATTAATTTTCAGCTTCTTCCTCAGACGCTTCTTCATCGTCACCTTCTTCTTCCTCTTCGTCGTCGCCTTCCTCTTCTTCTTCCTCTTCATCCATATCGTCCTCTTCCTCATCCATATCCTCTTCGTCCATATCTTCCTCGCTTTCTACTTCCTCTTCTTCTTCAGAGGTTTCGTCGTCAAAAGAGGTAAGTTCGAGTTCGGTTGCTTCGTCGAGGAGCAATTCCATTTCAACTTGGTCGAGTTGTTCAGTGTGCAACATGGTATTTAATTTTGAAAAGTGAAGGAAAGATTTGTTTAGTGACAAGGTAAAACAAATTTAACGCATGCGATCACCTTCCAAAATTAAGTTCTTATTAAGAAAAACAGGCCCTATTTTTCCTCAATCAGCTCGATCAAGCGGTTCAATTCACCGTCATTTTCGAACTTCACGATCAGTTGGCCATTGCCCTTATCATTGCGTTTTAGTGCCACTTTTGCCCCAAAAAATGCGCTAAATTGGTCTTGAATGTTGCGCAAATGATCCGGCAGGCGTTTGCTGGCTGCGGGCTTTGCACCCTTGGTTTCTTCTTGGTATTTACGGATCAATTCTTCTACAGCGCGTACCGATAATTCTTCGGAAATGATTTTTGCAAACAGCGAATTTTGAAACGCTGCATTGTCTTTAATGCCCGCCAAAGAACGTGCATGACCCATCGAAAGTTTACGCTCACGCACGGCTTCCTGTATTTTATCCGACAAAGTCAGCAGGCGCGTGTAGTTGGTAATGGTCGTGCGATCTTTCCCAACCCGCTCCGAAATTTGTTCGTGCGTCAGTTTGCATTCTTCCATCAAGCTTGCATACGACATGGCGATCTCGATGGCATTCAGGTCTTCCCGTTGAATGTTTTCGATCAGGGCCATTTCCAGCATTTCCTGGTTGTTGGCGATCCGTACGTATGCAGGTATTTCGGTCAGACCTGCGCGTTTGCTGGCCCGAAAACGGCGTTCTCCAGAAATAATCTGGTATGCTTTTTCATGCAATCGGCGCACCGTGATCGGTTGAATCAAGCCATGCACCTTAATGCTGGCTGCCAACTCGTCCAATGCCTTATCATCAAAATCTTTCCGGGGCTGATCCATATTGGCCTCGATGTGCTCTATGGGCAACAACAGGATATGGTTGGTCAACTCCCGAATGACTTCTTGTTGGTCTTCTTTGATTGCTTGTTCTAATTGGGACGCATTTTTCAACAGCGTTCCAATCCCCTTGGTATTAAAGGTAGTTTTTGCCATTAATTCTGGTTTTTTCTCAGGAATTCCTCAGCCAGGTTAAAAAAGTTGGTTGCGCCTTTGCTGCTCACATCGTACAGTGCAACAGGCGTATGTTGCATTGGGGCCTCCGCAATACGGCTATTGCGGTGGATAATCGTTTCAAACACATAATCGTCCGAGCTGTTCCGCACCTCTTCCACAATCGCATTCGCCAGGCGCAAACGGGTATCGTACATCGAAATGACCAGACCTTCTACTTGCAAATTTGGATTGTAGCCTTGTTTTACCAAAGCAATGGTGTTTTTCAATTTTGACAATCCCTCAAACGAAAACATTTCACATTGTACCGGAATCAAAACAGTATCCGCCGCTACCAAGGCATTCAGGGTGATCAAACCCAGCGATGGCAAACAATCGATGAAAATATAGTCGTAATCTTTACGCACCTCGGCCACAATACCACGCATGATGTATTCGCGGTTGGGCTTGTTGATCAATTCCAATTCCGCACCAACCAGGTTGATACTGGATGGCAACAGGTGTAAATTGGCGGTTTCAGTAGAAATAATGGCCGAACGCGGATCAATGCCGTCTACCAAACATTCATACAAACCTGGAACATCATTGCTATCCGGCAAGCCCACCCCCGAAGAAGCATTGGCCTGTGGATCAGCATCGATAATCAGTACTCTTTTCTCCAAAAGTGCCAGAGAAGCAGCAAGATTAATTGCTGTAGTTGTTTTGCCTACACCGCCTTTTTGGTTGGCAATCGTTATAATTTTACCCATGTCTTTGAGCATGTTATCAGAAATTTATTGATAAATGTTGTGTGTCTTTTAAACTTCTAAGCTGCCGCCAATGGGCAACAACTCCAGATCTTTCCCTTTTGCCTCAAAGGCCGCAATGGCTTCCGATTGGTCTATGACAATATAACCAAATGTGTCGTAATGACACCCCAACACGCGTTTGCAACGGACAAAATCACTGGCCAACAAGGCATCATGATAATCCATGGTAAAATTAGAGCCAAGTGGCAAAATAGCAAGATCGAGTGGGGGACAAGTCATCGGAATCAATTGCATGTCCATATGTACCGCCGTATCACCCGCAAAATAGACCACCCCTTCTGCCGTATCAAACACATAGCCCACGGCGGTTCCACCGTAGCTGCCATCCGGAAAACTGCTGCTGTGTACCGCATGTACCATTTTTACCCGACCAAAATCAAAATTCCACCAACCGCCAATGTTCATCGGATGGGCCTTAAACCCCTTGTGGCCGTAATAACCACTCACTTCTGCAATTCCAACGATCGTCGCTTCCGGGTTGTGGGCCATCACTGTTTCCACATCGCCTACATGATCGCCATGTGCATGCGACAGGAAAATATAGTCACAACGCAAGGCATTTACATCCACTTCCGTAGCAAGCGGATTGCCCGTGATAAACGGATCCAACAAGATGCGGGTACTGCCAATGGTCAGTAAAATGCAAGAATGTCCGTAATGTGTAATCTTCATGGCGTATGGAAAAAACAGTAAATTCAGAACTGCAAAGATACCTTGGTTACCAACATTTAGGCAGGCAAAAGTCGGGTTTAGTTATCCCCCGATTATCCACATGTTGTTAACATACCATGATGCCGCGCTGACGCCACAGTATCAAGGTGGTATGTGTAAAAGGCTTTCAACTTTGGCTGAAATGCACAATGGGCATGGTTAGTAACCTGTCGTACTTTATACGTTTTTGGATTTCCGCTTAAACGACCAATGGATCCAAACCCGGGCAGCCAAGGTACCGTCTGGCAAGTAACCGCTCGATTCCATGACGATTTCCTGCGCCGCTCCTGTCGTAACCGCCTGATGTATGACCTGGGCAATTTCCTCCCCCTGTTTACATTCAAAAACCAGGGTACGGTCGGCCTTTTTATAAAATTCCGCTCGTACAGCCGTTACCAACATGGAAACGGGTGGCATTTCTTGTAACTCGGCCAGGCCCAATAACCCGGTCGAAAGTTCGGCTGCTGCACATTGGGCCGCAAAATAGGTAGAACGAAAAGGATTCTGAGAACGCCAACGATAGGGTAGCGCTACCCGGGCCATGTGCGCATCACATTGCACTACATACATGCCCATAAACCAGGCTGCTGGCAATTTCCAAAACAGAAAAAGCCGCATACGCCATTTTTCATTGACCCAACGGTAAAAAGAAGTTTTTTTCATTGAAAAGGAACTGTTTCGGCAAATATATTGTTTAAGTTAGTGTTATTTTTAAAAATTTAGTCAAACGTTCCTTTGCAAAAACCTTACATTTGACTAACAATATATTGATTGCACCTAACTATTCTGTTGTTAACGGCCTGCGTCCTTCTTTTGCCTTTATTCGGTGATGCAGGGATTTTATTATTCACTCAAAAAAAATAAAACATGGAGTGGAGAAGACTTAACGGACAGCGCATCGAGCAACCCCTGTTGAACGCAGTGGAGGAAACCATCAAACGGGAAATTGCCAGCGGCTTCAAGTTGAAAGTGTGCATCGGAACAGACTCGCAAGTGATCGGCGAGGAAGTACATTTTGCCTCAGTGATTGTGTTTTTACGCGAAAAACGCGGCGGATTTATGTTTATCTCCAACGATAAAGTATTCCGCAAAATGACCCTGCGCGAACGGATGATCCTGGAGGTGGCCCGCTCGGTAGAGGTCGCTTACGCACTTTGTCATTTGCTCGATCAATACGGTGTCGCCCTTGAAGTGCATGCGGACATCAATACCGATCCGGCATTTGAGAGCAATACCGCATTGAAAGAGGCAATGGGCTACATTCTGAGCATGGGTTTTGTTTTTAAAGCCAAACCAGACGCATTCGCATCATCTTCTTGCGCGGATAAGGTCATTTAAATGCCCAAAGCGTTCAAAACCCATCAACGGACAAAAATCTTGGTATAATTAGTGCATCTTTGGCCCGAATTTAAAAAATCTGGCATGAAACGACGCATTTTTCTACTCGCGCTCGCACTGGCGCTTGGCGGCGCATCAAACGCGCAACAAATTAATTTTCAAAAATTCGATCTGCCCAATGGCCTGAAAGTGATTCTGCACGAGGATCACAGCACGCCCATTGTGGCAGTATCTGTTATGTACCATGTTGGTTCTAAAAACGAAAGTATCAACCGCACCGGATTTGCCCACTTTTTCGAACACTTGCTGTTTGAAGGTTCCGAAAACATCGCCCGAGGCCAATTTGACGATTATATCAGCAATGCGGGCGGCACCAACAATGCAAATACCACCTACGACCGCACGTTCTATTACGAAGTACTGCCCAGTAATCAATTGGCACTCGGACTGTGGCTCGAAAGCGAGCGGATGCTGCACGCCATGGTGGAGCCTGCCGGGATCGAAACCCAACGACAAGTAGTGAAGGAAGAACGGCGTTTGCGCTACGATAATCGCCCGTACGGACGATTGCTCGAAGAAACCATGAAGCGCAGCTATAAAGTGCATCCGTATTCCCACTCGGTGATCGGATCTTTGGTGGATATTGATGCCGCGAATGTGATTGATTTTCAGCAGTTTTACAAAGATTTTTATCGGCCCGACAATGCCATTCTCAGTATTGCCGGCGATCTGAACATCGAGCAGACAAAGCAATTGATCGAATTGTATTTTAAGGATATTCCAAAAGGCGAACAGGCTATTTTCCGTCCCAAAATCACGGAACCTCCCATCGTTCGGGAAGTACGCGATACTTTTATGGACAATATCCAATTGCCTGCCCTGGTGTACAGCTACCATATTCCCGCCCAAGGCACTGCCGATTTTTATGCTGTTAAAATGTTGGGTATGCTGCTGAGTCAGGGTGAAAGCAGCCGCCTCAATAAGCAATTGGTCGATGAGCAACAAAAATCGGTAGGCGCAGGCTCTTTTCCACTTGAATTGGAAGATCCAGGCGCTTTTATGATGTATGCCATCGCAGCCATGAACATCGATCCTGCTGCCTTGGAAAATGCGATGGACGCGATTATCAAAGATGTGCAAACAAACCTCGTGTCGGATAAAGAATTTCAGCGGGTGCAAAATCAAGTGGAAAACGACTTTATCGGCGCCAACAATCGGGTAGTCGGTATCGCCGAATCCCTGGCTACCTACGAAATGTTTTTTGGGGACGCCAATTTGATTAATACCGAACTGGAGCGTTATCGCAAGGTAACCAAGGAGGACCTGCGCAGGGCAGCGAATTTGTACTTGAACAAAGACAAACGGGTTGTACTTTATTACCTGCCTGTTAAAACTCCTTAATCGCCCGATTTGCTCCTTCCAATTTTAATTTAAAAATACCTTCCATGAGAAGCATCGCCTATTTGGCACTTTGTGCCGTGCTTATTATAGCAGCTTGCAGCCCAAAAACGGCCAGCAAAACCGAAACTACCCCAACGATCAGCCTGGCACCGGTTATTCCGATACCCAAGGGCGATATCCGGAAAGCCGCACCCAAATCGGGCACCGCGCCCATTATTCAAATTGCCAAAGCAAATACCCTGCAATTAGACAATGGCCTGACGGTCATTGTGGTAGAAAACCATAAACTCCCCACGCTTTCGGTGCAGTTATTTGTCGATTATGAACCGGTACTGGAAAAATCGGCAAAAGGATATGTCGATATGATGGCCGATTTGTTGCTAAAAGGCACCAAAACACGCTCTAAAAGCCAAATTGACGAAGAAATCGACTTTATTGGGGCTACTTTAAATGCCAATCCAAATGGCTTTTTTGGCGAATGCCTAAGCAAACACGCCGATAAACTCCTGAATGTACTGTCCGATGCTACCCTCAACCCCGTTTTTCCAACCGAAGAACTCGAGCGCAGCCGAAAACGTCAAGTGAGCAACCTCGCCCAAAGCAAAACGGACGCCAATTTTATGGTGCAGCAATTGTCGGCCGCCCTGCGCTATGGAAATACCCACCCATATGGCGAAATTAAAACGGAAGAAAGCATAACAAAAATCACCCAAGCCCAGGTGCAAAAACACTATGCCACGTTTTTCAAGCCCAACATCACCTACCTGGTAATGGTGGGGGATATTTCGAAGGAGAAAGCGGAAAAATACGCAAAACAGTATTTCGGGAAATGGCAAAAAGGCGATGTGCCCAAAGAAACATACGGGTTGCCACGCCCACCTGATAAGAATTTGGTGCATTTTGTCAACAAGCCCGGTGCCGTTCAATCGGTTATCAGCATCACGTATCCGATTGAATTGCAACCCGGACAACCCGACGAAATACGGGTTCGCCTGTTGAATACCGTTTTAGGTGCTTATTTTAACAGCAGGGTTAATTCTAATTTACGGGAAAAACACGGCTGGACTTATGGCGCGAATACCCGTATGAATTCCGACAAGTTGATCGGTTATTTTAGCGCCGGTGCAAGTGTGCGCAATGGCGTGACGGACAGCTCAATCGTGGAGTTTTTGAGCGAATTAAACCGCATCAAAACCGAAAAAGTGCCGCCCAAGGAATTGCAAATGGTGAAAAATGTGCTTACAGGCCAGTTTTCACAAAGCCTGGAATCGCCCGAAACCGTTGCGCGATTTGCGTTGAGTGCTGCACGTTTTGGCTTGCCGGCCGATTATTTTGAACAATATTTAACGGTGCTACAATCGATTACGGCCGATGAGGTGATGTTGATGGCCCGCAAATACATCAAACCAGATCACGCACATATTATTGTTGCGGGTAACCAGGCGGATGTTGCCGAAAAACTGGCCCAGTTCGAATCCAACAAGAACGTATTATATTACGATGCTTTCGCCCGCCCGATCAAACGCAATACCATGCCGCTACCACCCGATATGACGGGAGAAAAGGTGATTCAAGATTACCTGCAGGCAATTGGGGCGGCTAAAATGTCCAACTTCCATGATATCGTTACGGATGCCAAACTGCAACTGAGCGGGCCGGAAATTCAATTGCAAACCTGGCAAAAGGCTGGGGAGAAAATTGCGATTGAAATGAAAATGAACGGCCAACTCATTTCAAAACGCGTGTACGACGGCGTGGCAGGCAATGAGTCGGGCATGGCAGGTGCAAGCCGCAAACTGGAAGGGAAATTCCTGGAAGACTTGAAAGAACAGGCGCGTTTTTGCAAAGAGGCTACCTATTTGACAAACGATGCCTACAAACTTTCGTTGCTTCAAATTGAAGAAATTGACGGTGTAAATGCCTATGCCGTTGAAGTGACCCGTTACGACGGAAAACGCACCATGGAGTTTTATGATATGAAATCAAGCCTGAAACTGCGCGAAGTCACCCTGGACAAAGGAATGGACGACGCGCCGGTATCGGTTATTACCGATTTTAGCAATTATAAAGCGGTAGAGGGCGTCTTGTTTCCGCATACCATGGTGGTTACCGGCATGACCCCAACGCCGATGACCATGCGTACCACCGACATTAAAATAAATCAAGGGGTCGCAGACACGATATTCAAGCTGTAAAACAAGAAGGGTTGCGTATTTTTGCGCCGATTCTGAAGCCACGTCTGTAAATCAGGCACCAAGCTTTTATTTTTCATTATTTTGAAAACAACCAATATGTTGCATTTCATTTTGTTGCAAGCCACAGCCAGCAATCCGCTGTTGAGCATGCTTTTCCCATTTTTGATCCTGATCGTGTTTTATTTTTTCCTGATCCGTCCGCAAATCAAGCGTCAAAAAGATCAGCAAAAATTTGTGGACAGCCTGAAAGAAGGGATGGAGGTAGTAACCAATTCGGGCATTATCGGTAAAGTGACCAAAATTGACGGCAACGTTGTCCGGTTGATGGTCGATGAAAAAACCTTTATCCGGGTGGTAAAACAATCCATTACGGCCGAAAACAAAGCATAATGCGCCTTTTACCCGCCTTATTCCTGCTACTTACTTGCCTGGGCGGCCAGGTCGTTGCCGCTCAAAGTCCTTGGGTGCGGAGTAAGGCGGGCGCTTATGCGCAATTGGCCTTCCAAGCGATTCCTAGATATGGCTACCTCTATGATGCCAATGGAAACGAAAAAATATTGGAACAATCGGTTACAGAACAAGCCTTTCAATTGTATGGTGAATATGGCTTAACCAAACGAACCACCGGAATTATTGCGCTCCCTTTTCGAAGTATTTTGGCCGATCAAAACCCGGCTTTCCCTAGTCCAAAACCGTACTCCTCCGATTACTTCATTTTGCGGCCCGGCAACATTACGTTGTCTATTCGGCATCAATTGCGCACCCAAAACTTGCCCATTACCCTCACCATGCGGGTCGATCTGCCCAGTTGGGCCTCCAGACCCGAAACTGGTTTGCGTGCCGGATTTAAGGCTTTTACCTTCATGCCCATGCTGAGCACCGGTAAAGGATATGAAAAGGCGTATTGGTTTGGTTATGGCGGATATGCCTTGCGCACCAACCATTACAGTGATTTTGCCCTGGTTGGCATCGAGGCGGGCCGGCGTTTGGGCCGTTTTTGGGTCATCGCTTTTTCCGAATTGCAATTATCCATGAAAAATCGTACGCGGCAGGAGTCCGGAAGTTTTCAAACCACCAATTTATATGTCAACAATCAGGCTTATTGGTCGCTGGGACTGAAAAGCGTAATAAAAATGCATCGGTTTTGGGGATTTATCCTGGGCGGGGCCGGGGTAGTTGATGCTCGATTGTTGCCCAACAAGCCCCAGTTCCATCTGGGCGCTTATTTCAACTGGGAATAACGTTCGCCGATCTTTTGTTCGATTAGGTCGTTAAATTAAAGCAAGAAACACCGCCCCAGCTGTATTATTGTGTCATTAAAAATCTGAGAACGCTAAAATAAAACATCATGCGCAACAACCACGAAATCGATTACAAGATCCACGGCGAAGAAATGCAATGCGTTGAAATCGAACTGGATCCGAATGAAACCGTCATTGCCGAATCCGGTAGTTTTATGTTTATGGATGAAGGCATCGAAATGGCCACCGTTTTTGGCGATGGCAGCGGCCGCTCCGACGGTTTTTTCGGTAAATTAATGACCGCCGGAAAACGTTTGCTGACCGGTGAAAGCTTGTTTATTACCACGTTTACGAATGTAGTTCCTGGCAAACAACGCGTTACGTTCGCGGCGCCTTATGCAGGTAAAATTGTTCCATTGGACTTGTCTCAATTTGACGGCAAGGTGATTTGTCAAAAAGACGCATTTCTCTGCGCAGCCAAAGGCGTACAAGTAGGCATTGAGTTTCAGCGCAAATTAGGCACCGGCCTGTTTGGCGGCGAAGGCTTTATCATGCAAAAATTGGAAGGCGACGGTATGGCATTCGTACATGCGGGTGGTTATATCCTGGAACGCGAACTTGGCGTAGGCGAAACCCTGCGTGTAGATACCGGTTGTATTGTTGGTTTCACGAGTCGTGTAAGCTACGATATACAATTTATCAAAGGCATCAAAAATATGGTATTTGGCGGCGAAGGTCTCTTTTTCGCGCAACTCCGCGGTCCTGGTAAAGTGTGGCTTCAATCCTTGCCCGTAAGCCGTCTGGCGGCAAAAATCATGCAATATGGCACCTACAAAGGTAAAGACGAAGGCAGCATTTTGGGCGGATTGGGTAATTTGTTGGACGGAAATTGAGTAGGGAATGATGAATGATGAATGATGAATGATGAATGATGAATGATGAATATGGTGTTTCAATCTTGTTTTTTCAAGAAAGAAAGCCTTTTTTTAATTAAAATTGGCTCATAATATATTGATTATGAGCCAATTTTAATATCATTCATCATTCATCATTCATCATTCATCATTCATCATTCATCATTCATCATTCATCATTCATCATTCATCATTTAAAAAAAACTCACTCACTAAAAAACGAATCATACTGATTGCCGCCCCGATCTGCCTTACTAGGCATCGCTTGCGGAGCATTCAAATCGAGTACATCGGAGGTATTATTGGCTTTTGCGATGATTTTGTTTTTATCGCCACCCAATAAGAAAGAAACACCTTCTTTTTCCCATTGATCGAGCATTTGAAGACCTTCTTCTTCGAATACGCCATTTTGAAGGTCGATAGAGTCCATGAAATTCTTGGACATATCCATAAAGCGCTCCATTTCACCTACTTTTTGGCCTACATCTTCCGCCATGGCTTCGAGGGCCATATCGTACATGTACTTTTTATCAGAATTGCCGCTCAGGATGTTCATGGCGGAGCGAATAGCACTGTGGCTGGCTTTGATGGCCTTGTACTCTTGCTCTTTCACAACCACCTGATCCTGAATATCTTCGAGCATGATCTCGGAGTTTTCATACATTTTTACCAAAACGCGGTACAGCACTTCCATCCGTTTGTACAGGTCTTCCAATTTCATATTAGAATCCTTCAAACGACCGGCTTTGCGGGCCTTCAACACCATAATGGCCTCTTTGCCCGTTTCTTTGGCGCGGTTGGCAAGGCCCAGGTTGTTCTGAATGTCCTTCTGGTTTTGTTTGATCATTTCACCCAGTTTGTACATCTGGCCTTTAAGGCTGCTGATTTGGGTGTTCATCGAACTAAGGTTGTCCTTTAAAGAGTCGATGTAACTTTTCAGGATACCAATTGGGTCAATTTGCACAAAAATGCCGGTAACCCAGCGCATGATGGATTTGTACACATACCAAACGAGGTTGCGCATTTTAGGATCCAACACAATATATACAATCGCCGCTAAAGCAGCCAGCATGCCTGCCAGGTACAGGGTGTTTTCGGCCAAAATAATGAGGGTAGGCAAGGCTTGATATAGCAAAAAGCCACCGCCTAATAAAAGGGCTGCCATAAAAAGGCCGCCGGTTACACCTTCCGGACGTTCCCAAAAATTTTTAGGTTTGATCGGTTGAAGTTCTGTGCTCATAGTACGTGAGAGAATTTTCGAATTGTTGAGATGGAAATTTGAAAGCAAAGGTAAAATTTACCGGTTAAAAAGACCTGTGAAAATCGCCTGAACTGCGCTTCTAAAACGCTCGTTGGAAACAAACAGCACGATGAAAACGATCACAAAGATCCAAAAAAGGCTTAAAAATACTTTCAGCAACTTAAAAGCCAACCAAAGGGCAAGGATACCCGCTACAAAAAGGGCTAGTGGGTTTTTCAATAGGTCATTCATAAGAACAGCATTTAGGTGATGATCGAGCTGCAGTACTACTTTAAGTACTCCTGCATTTTTTTCAAATCTGTGTCGATTTGTTGATACACAGAGGAAAAGGTCGCCTCAAAATCGGCTTTGGTATTTTCAATTTTGATGGTGCTTTCGCTTACCTCCGATTTGATTTGTTCGGCCTGTTTGCGGTGCGACTCTATTTCTTCGGTCAGTTTTTTGATCTGTTCCGCTTTTTGTAAAATGGTTTGGTCGAGGTTTTTAATGTCATCTTCCCTGCTTCCAATCAATTTTGTGCGTTGTTGCGCATGGGCTTCGGCAAACTTGCTTTGTTCGGCAATCAGCACATTCAGGTAATATTGCGCCGATTCGGTCAGTTTTGCCGCCGTAACGCCCATGGTTTGCGCCATCGCGTAAGCCGATTGAAAACGGGTGGTTTCATCCATCGGCATTTTTGCCAGGTTGATGAGCGACTGGCGGAATTCAAAATAATCAAAGCCTTCCGGATTGTTTTTTTCGAGCGCAGCAGACAAAATTTCTACAAATTTGTTACTGACGGAACCTGTAGCATTTGCCGTAGGCGCTTGCACTTTCACGGGTGCGGTGGAGGCGGGTGTGGTGGTATCCTGGGAGGTCTTTGCGGTCGTTTCGGAATTGCCGCCCGTGGGATCCTCCACAATAAATACCGATTTGAATTTTTTTAAAAAATCGCTCATAACAGTTGAAATGCTTGGATGGGTCAAAAATGAAGGGGAAAGCGCTGTTGTACCCAAAATCGTCGTCGACAATCCCGGAATTTCGGACAAAGTAATGGAAAACAACCGATAAATTAAATCATCACCTTGCTGAAAAACATTTTCCAGCACTTTTAACCGGGGCTTCCGTGAATCCGGTATTTTTGCCGACCTATTGGTATTTTTTGAAATTAGAACCGCTTATGATGACTTTTGAGGTGACGATTCCTGTACTGAATGAAGAGGCTACCCTGGACCAGCAGGTGCGCATCGTGCATGATTTTCTGGAAAACCACTTTCCAGATGCTGCTCAGTGGCGCATCATCATTGCCGACAATGGCAGCACCGATAACACCCGGCATATTGCAGCAGCATTAGAAGATGAATTGGATGCCGTAAAATTGGTGCGTGTACCCGAAAAAGGCGTTGGGCTGGCCCTCAAAACATCCTGGACCCAAAGCAAAGCGGATATTGTCGGGTATATGGATTTGGATTTAGCAACTGATTTACAGCATTTTATACAAGCTTACCACGCCCTGGCCACCGAGGGCTACGATTTGGTGTATGGTACCCGCTTACATCGAAAATCAAAAGTGTATAACCGGACCTTGGTACGCGAAATCACTTCCCGGGTATTCAATCGGATGCTAAAAATGTACTTGGGCACCCGTTTTTCAGATGGTATGTGCGGTTTTAAATGGCTCAAGCGCGATCAGTTGGCACCGTTGATGGAAGGCGGCGCTGTGAGCAATGGCTGGTTTTTTAGCACCGAATTGCTGGCAATTGCCGAATGGAAGGGCTTGAAAATGTGCGAGTTACCCGTAAAATGGACCGATGATACCACCGCAAGTAAGGTAAATATTCCCCGATTGGCCAAGCAATATATTCGGGCGATGGTAGAACTCAAAAAACGCAAAAAAGCATGAACCAACCCTTCGAATTGATCCTGGGATCGGCGCAATGGGGTTGGAATACCGACCGCAAACAGGCTTTCGCGCTGTTGGATGCCTGGCTCCTTACCAATCGGCGCAACATCGATGTGGCAACCAATTATCCCATCAACCGCAATCCAGCCGATTTTCGGGCAGCCGAATTGATCCTGGCCGAATATTGCCAGGCGCATGGATTGTCTGACCTGAAAATTACCGTCAAAATAGGCAGCCTGGATAATATGCGCGGACCGGAAATCAACCTGAGTCCAACGTATATCCGCATGATGGGGGAGGAGTACTTGCGCATTTTTGGCCAAAACCTGGATTGCGTCATGCTGCATTGGGATAATCGGGCAGAAGAAACGGCCATTCGAGCCAGTTTGGAGGCCCTGCACAGCCTGGAAACCGATTTTGGATTGCGGCCTGGACTTTCGGGCATTGCACACCCAGGCGTGTACGCGCATGCGCTAGCAGACCTGCCTATGCGTTGTGATATTCAATTGAAACACAATGTTTTACAGTCTGATTTGGCGCGCTACCAGCCTTTGGTTCATGCCGGACATCGCTTTTTTGCCTACGGCATCAATGCAGGCGGTGTAAAATTAGATGCAAACTATTCGGAAAATAGCACTTTTGCTGTTCGAGGCGGTCAAGCAGATAAAGTAGCCGAGAAATTGGAATATTTAAGACAGCAGCTTCCGGTTTGGAATGTTGCATTCGTACGCCCGCCTGTGCAAACCATGAACCATGTAGGGCTGATTTTTGCCAGCCATACGCCTATGATCGATGGCTTGGTGTTAGGGGTATCTTCCGTTGCACAATTGGCTGAAACGTTGGACTATTACCGCAATTTGGATACGTTTGATTACTCAGATGTGTGGCTTGCGTTAAAAAACTAGACTAGTACCCTACTTCCGAATCCAGCTAATCGGATTCATACGCTCTTTTTCATGCCACAGCTCAAAATGCAACTCTGAACTACCCGTAATGGGGTTGCTACTCACTTTGCCTATGGCTTGTTTTGCACCAATACGATCTCCTTTTGACAAGCGGGTTACGCTCAAATTGGAATACACCGTATAATAATCGCCATGTTGTAAAATGACGGTGTAATCATGTCCGGGAATAAACTGTACCCCCGCCACAAGTCCTTCTGCCACCGCCAACACATCCGCCGATTCGTCGGTGCGAATATCAATGCCGTTGTTGGTGATTTCAATATTTTTTAAAGTTGGATGCTTTTGTGGGCCATAACCGCGCGAAATAAAGCCGTTTTCGACGGGCCAGGGCAGTTTGCCGCGTTTTAAACGAAAAGCACTCGATGAAACATCCTCTCGGGTAGTGGTGGGTGCTGCATTGACATTCGGTTTGGGTTTAACGGCGGCATTATTTTCTTTATTGGTTGAAACCACCGGGGCATTGGAGGTAGTAGGTGCCGGGGTGGGCTTCACTTTTCGGGCTTCTTCCACCCGTTTTCGGACTTCTTCTTGAATCACCTGCTCGATGGCCTGGTTCAGGTTTTCGTGGGCTCGTTGTTTTTCCTGTAAATCCTGGCGAAGTTTAGATTCGTTTTGCTCCAAACCCTTGAGCAGCTTGTTTTTATCAACCAATTCGGTGGTTAGGGTAGAGCGTTGTCCTTGCAAAAACACCAGCAGATTTTCTTTTTCGATGCGGGTTTGTTCCAGTTCCTTGATGCGTTTGGAGAGCATACTGCGGGTAAACACAATGGCTTCCGACTGTTGTTTGCGAAAGAGGTCATATTTGCGCAAAAACAACCAACGCCTGAACGCCTGATTCAGGTTTTCGGCAGACAATATATATAGGAGTGGATTGCTGAGGGTTTTATGTCGGAAGGCATTGCGCACCATCCGGCTATATTCGGCCTGCATGCGCTCAATATCCACGGAAAGCGATTGAACTACAGCGCCATTGCGTTGAATACTGGCGTCGGCTTCTGTGATCTCTTGATCCACTGTTTGAATCAGGGATTCGCGGCTTTCAATTTGATTTTGGAGGGTCACAAAACGATCCAGGGTAACTTCCTTGGTTTTGGTCGTCTTTTTCAGCATTTTATCCGTCAACTGGATATCCTTGACGATTTTCTTGCGCTTTTCTTCCAGGTCTTTCCGGTTTTGGGCGCTGGCGGCAAGGCTGAACAACAGCAAAAGGCCCAGTAAAAGGGCTGGACGGTATACAAATCTCAATCGACAGGTATTAAAACAAGTAAAAAATCGGTGCATTGGTATGAATACTTCCAGTTGGCAGGTGATATGGACCGGCCATGGGGTTTAAAATATGCGTTTATAATGCGCAGGAACCTCAAATTTGTACGACTTGCCGGAATTGATTTCAATGTCAGACAGGGATGCTTGTACAAACATAGCGCCAGTTTCAGGATCTACCGCTTCAAAACTGCGTACCGTTGGGAAAATACTATTGTCGGTCAGTTTTTGGTATTGGCTAAAGCCGATGGTTACCATTTTAGCATCTTTTTTTTGCACAAAAGACTCTTTTTGTAGCAAAAAACTGCCTTCTTCCATCCAATACCGGGCAATGTATTGATCGTTGTTGCCACTCAGGCGGTGCAATCCTGCTTCCAGGTCCGATTGCAGGGGAACATCCGAAAACATCCAGGCATTGGCCAAAATAGCACTTTGAATCAATTCAAACCCTGCGGGCAACTGGTATTCGTATTGCAAACTTTCCAGCCCTTTTGCCGTATAAGTTTTTTCCAAACGGTTGAGCAAAAACACCGAATCCTTGGTGATCAATGCCCGCATGGCCTCGATGCCAAATTTTTTAACATTAAACCACACAATACTGTCCCGCACCCAGATTAAATTGCCATTGGCCGACAGGTTTTGTCCATTTTGATCGACCGACAATTGAAGGCTGGCGGATAGATTTTGCAGTTTTTTCAGGTCGCGTTTGGCAAGTTTGTCTTTCAGGGTAGCAGCACTGCGGGTGCTGGTGGCCACTTTGGGGGCACCCACTGCCTGTTGTTTATGGCTGCAACCCGTTTGTTTGGCACTGAGCAGGGTAAGTACCAGTAAAAAACTGCCTATTTGTTTAAAGTTCATATTCGAGGTTGAGTTTAGCGCCTTTTAGTTCGCTGGCTGCGTGCTGGTCGCCCGCGGATTGTGCCACTTCGACACCTTGATTGTACGTTTGCAAGGCCAATTCGGGCTTTTGTAGTGTTTCGTACAATTTTCCGAGGTGGTAGTACAACCCAACATAGGCTGGATTTGTTTCTTTTACCCGCAGGTAAAATTCCAGGGCCCGGTCCGGATCGTCCTTACTTTCGTATTCTTTGGCCAGCGCAAACAGGACAAATGAATCGGTTGGAGTGGATTCATACAATCCAAGCAGGTGTTCCAGGCGGTTGAGCATAGCTTTTGTAGTAGAATTTAAACGAAAGTCGAATTGTTTTGTTACGCAAAGTGAAGCTATTCTGAAAAATAAACGCCTTTGTAGTACCTTTGCGCGCCCGCAAAAATACGCGCTATTTCTGACATGGCATCTATTAAGATCACCGCCAAATAAAGCATACTTTTTCTCATGAAACTATTGGTTTGCATCAGTCAAACACCTGACACAACGGCAAAAATTTCGTTCAACGCCGACAACACCGAATTTAACAATGCAGGTGTGCAATTTATCATGAACCCTTACGACGAGTGGTACGCACTGGTACGGGCATGTGAACTCAAAGAAGCCTTGGGTGGAACGGTTACCGTTATTAATGTTGGTCCTGCAGCCAACGAAACCACCATTCGCAAGGCCTTGGCCATTGGCGCTGATGATGCAGTGCGCATTGACGCCGATCCAAAAAGCGCGGGTTTTGTGGCCAAACAAATTGCAGAATACGCCAAAAACGCCCAATTTGACCTTATTTTCTTCGGAAAAGAAACCATCGACTACAATGGTTCGGAAGTAGGCGCGATGGTGGCGGAATATTTGGACCTTCCATTTGTTTCGTATGCAAGCAAACTGGACCTGAACGGAACCGTTGCTACGCTCGAACGCGATATTGAGGGTGGGGTAGAAGTGCTGGAAGTCGATTTGCCCTTTGTACTCAGTGCAGCAAAAGGTATGGCCGAACAACGTATTCCAAACATGCGCGGTATCATGACCGCCCGTACAAAACCGCTCACCGAAATTCCGGCGGTTGCTTTTGATGGTTTTGAAAAAGTAAGCCAGTTTACCCTCCCTCCTGCAAAGGCGGGCGTAAAACTGATCGATCCAAACGAAATGGTCGAATTAGTGCGTTTGCTCCACGAAGAAGCAAAAGTCATTTAGTGCCCGTCGTTCTCCAATTTCAATTTTAAACTTCCATTTTCAATAATATGGTACTCGTTTTTGCAGAAAGCCCCCGCGGACATTTTAAAAAATCGGCTTTTGAAGCCGTTACATATGGTAAAAAGGTTGCCGAATTGCTCGGTACCGATTGCGTTGCCCTTACCCTCGGCCCGGTAGACGATGCCAGTGTTTTGGGTACGTACGGCGCTAAACGGGTATTAAACCTGCCCGATGCCAGTTTGACGCATTTCGACAGTCAATTATACACCCAGGCCATCGCCGATGCGTGCAAACAATTGGGCGCGCAGGTGGTCATTTTGGGGCATACGACAACGGGTAAATCTGTTGCCGGCCGATTGGCAGTACGTTTACAAGGTGGTCTGATTTCAGGCGCTACTGGTTTGCCCGTTTTGGCAGGCAAAAACTTGCTGGTTGAAAAAACTGTGTTTTCCGGCAAAGCAGTGGCGCAATATGAATTATCCGGCGCTGTCAATGTAATTTCTTTGATGGGCAATGCCGTGAAACCCGAACAAACGGGCAGTGCCGTTGCATCCGAAACCCTTACGCTTGCACTCAATTCGAGCAAAATACGGGTAAAAGAAGTGAAAACGCAAGAAGGCACGGTGCCTTTGCCTGAAGCGGAAATCGTAGTAAGTGCCGGCCGTGGCATGAAAGACCCAGGGAACTGGGGCATTGTAGAAGACCTTGCAACCACTTTAGGTGCAACAACCGCCTGCTCGCGTCCGGTTGCCGATAGCCACTGGCGTCCGCACCATGAGCACGTAGGCCAGACAGGTATCGCAATTCGTCCTAATTTGTATATTGCCATCGGAATTAGTGGCGCAATCCAGCATTTGGCAGGCGTAAATAATTCTAAAGTGATCGTAGTGATCAATAAAGACCCGGAAGCGCCGTTCTTCAAAGCAGCGGATTATGGTGTAGTCGGCGATTTGTTTGAAATTGTGCCCCGTTTGAACGAGGCCTTCAAGCAGTTTAAAGCCGCCAACTAATCCGGTCAACTTAAAACCTTTGTACAATGAAACGAATAGAACTGGACATTGTGGCTTTATCCCACAGTATGACGCAGTCACATAATTATGCGGTGGTGTTAGGTGAACGGCGTGGACAACGTCGGCTGCCCATCGTAATTGGCAGTTTTGAAGCCCAGGCCATTGCGGTCGCCATGGAACGTATGGTACCCAACCGCCCACTGACCCACGATTTGTTTAAAAGCGCCCTCGACACCTTTGATATTAAACTCAAAGAGGTGGTTATCAATAACTTATTGGACGGAATTTTTTATGCGCGTTTGATTTGTGTAAAGAATGGTGAAATTTTTGAAATAGATTCGCGCACCTCGGATGCCATTGCCATGGCGGTTCGATTTGAGTGCCCGATTTTTACATACGATTTTATCCTGGAGGCAGCGGGCGTTATTTTGGAGGAGCAAGAATCGGGCGGCGGTGTTTCAACCTCTGTTTCCGAGCCGGATGTGCAATTTGACACCGCCGCGCTGGAGCATTATTCGATGGATATTTTGCAAAAGCGCTTAAGTGAAGTGCTGGAAGCAGAAGAATACGAATCTGCGGCCAAAATCAGGGATGAAATCAAACGGCGGGAGCAAAAAAGTTAGGCTGTTGTTGCTGATTGTATGCACAAACCCTCCCTTAATACCCGCCACTACCCAAGCACTTATACTTTTTTAGGCTTTTTATGCCTTTTATGCCTGCTTGCCTTGTTTTCCTGCACCCACGAACCAGGAAAACAAGCGCAACGCAGCGCTTTTCGATACAATCAACACAATCCGATCACCTCGCTGGATCCGGCCTTTGCACGCACTCAAAATAATATTTGGGCAGTTGATTGTTTGTTCAACGGATTGGTACAACTGAATGACGCGCTGGAAATCCAGCCTTGCCTTGCCACGCACTGGGAAATCAGCGCAGACGGCTTGACGTACCGGTTTTGGTTGCGGCAAGATGTTTTTTTCCATGATCATCCCGTATTTCCAGGTGGAAAAGGGCGTTTAATGCGCGCGGCAGATGTCGTTTTTAGTTTTGAGCGCCTGTTAGACGCCAATTGGCCCAAACCCGGCAGTTGGATCTTTAAAGATCGGGTGATTGATTCCCTGCCTTTTGTTGCCGAAAATGATTCGGTATTTGTCCTGCATTTGAAAAAGCCTTTCCAGCCGATGCTCCAAATATTGAGCATGCAATACGCTTCCATCGTACCAAAGGAGGCACTGGATTATTTTGGCCGCGATTTTCGGCGTCACCCCATTGGAACAGGCCCGTTTCAGTTCAAAATTTGGGAAGAAAACCAGGCTTTGGTGCTGGTCAAAAATCCACATTATTTTGAAAAGGACAGTGCTGGCGTGCCTTTGCCGTATTTGGATGCTGTAAAGGTTACGTTTATTGGTGACCGGAAAACAGCGTTTCTTGAATTTAAAAAAGGACGACTGGATTATTTTTGGGGCCTGGAAAGCGCCTACATCAACGAATTGCTCACACCGGAAGGTACTTTACAGCCGGGCATGGCAGATTCTATTTATTTTTATAAAAACGCCTACCTCAATACCGAATACCTGGGCATCCGAATCGATGCAAACAGTGCCAGTCCTTTGCAACAACGCAACATCCGACAGGCCTTGAATTACGGGTTTGACCGCAATCTGTTGTTGCACACCCTCCGAAACAGCGTAGGAAAACCCGCCGATGCAGGATTCTCTCCAAGGGGCCTGCCTTCTTTTGATGCAATAAAAACGCCTGGCTACACCTACAATCCGAAAAAAGCAGCCGAGTTGTTGCGCGCCGCCGGGTACCCCAACGGGAAGAATTTGCCCCTTATTCAATTGTTCTGCAACCAGGAATACATCGATTTATGCACCTTTATTGTGCGACAATGGGAAGACCTCGGCATTAAAGTACAGGTAGAACTACTGGAAACGGCCACCCTGCGCGAACGGATGCGCAATAGCACCCTGCCCTTTTTCCGAGCCTCCTGGATTGCCGATTATCCCGATGCGGAAAGTTTTTTAACCTGTTTTTATGGAAAAAATACGGCGCCACCCAATTACACCCGTTTTCAAAGCAGTACCTTCGACCAACTGTATGAACAAAGTCTGCTAGAAACCAACACGGCCAGGCGATACAGGCTGTACCAACAAATGGACAACATACTCCTTGAAGAAGCGCCTGTTGTCTTTTTGTTTTATGATGAAACGGCCCAGTTTGCCTATCGCAACATTCAAGGACTTTCGCGCAACAGCACTAATTTATTGTCTTTAAAACGGGTAAAAAAACAGCCAGCAATGGCAAATTGACGACCGTTTCCAAGCATAGCACCAATATGAACATCAAGACCCGCGACTATTTCGTTTTCCTGAGTTTCTTTCTGGGCGTATTGCTCGTGCATTGGCCTGCGCGCAATGCCGGTTTTGTATCCGATTTTTTGGGCTGGCAGGAATTGTATGACAAAGGTCCGTGGTGGGCTTTTATATACTCTTTTGGATACGGCGGACATCAACAGGTGTTGCAATTGATCAATTACAGCATGTATAAGGCTTTTGGTACCTATGGATTGCCCTGGTACCTGCTTTTTTGCCTTTTTCATACCTTGAATGGCTGGCTTTTGTACTTTTTATTGCTGAAAATCAGTGAGTTATGGGGTACGCCTTATGGCAGGTTTACCGCTATTTTCGGTGCTTTGTTTTTTCTGTTTTCGCCGTATCATCCAGAGGTTACCGTATGGCGGGTTTGTTTGCACTATATGATTTCGGGCATTTGTACCCTGGCGGCCCTTTTATGCACCATGCAGTACCTGACGCATGGGCGCACCCGTGTTTTGTGGTATGCACATGGATGGATGCTGCTTAATTTATTTACCCTCGAACTCGCCTTGGCGATACCACTCCTGACCCATGGCTTGCTCATTGGTTGGCAATTCAGCGCAACCCGTGCAAAAAGTGCCGATGGGGAAGATGGGGAGGAGGCACATCGAACCATAAGGTGGCTACAAGTTTTTAAATTTATGACATTGCCGCAGATCGGTTTATATATATTATTTTTTGTGTTTAATAAAATAACCCTGGGGCAATGGGTGGGGCATTATGGTGAAAAACGGATGCTGCAATTTGACGGCGTAAAAATGCTTTCAGCCCCCTTAAAATATGTGGTAAAGCCAGTCTTTTTTGCCCGACACTGGTCGCATGGCGATAAGACGCAACTTTTCAACTGGATGAGTACCGATTTTATCGTATTAATGGGGTACCTTTTGCTTACAGCCATGGCCTTGTCGGTGGTTTTTTTGCGCAATGGCTTGCCTGGACGTATTAAAGTATCGGTTGTGTTGTTGTGGTTGGGGGTATTGGCGGCATTTCCGGTATCCAACCTGCACTTTGAGTGGTTGTTGTACAATGAAAATGATCGTTATGGGTACATGACGGCTTTGTTTGTATTGCCCATCGTAGCGATCTTGTTTTCCTGGTTGGCGCGTTGGTGGAAGTATTTTGCCGCCTGCCTGTATTTAATTTTGTCGATCCATTTAATGTCTTTGAGTATTGGCGACTGGGCAGAAATGGAGCGGATTTATCGAAAACTGTTGCGGGAATTCGTTTGGTTCGACAAAAAAGAACTGTATGTTTTGTCGTTGGCGGATAATTATGAAGGAATCTGGATGTTCCGAAATTATGTCAAAGGTTCGGCCCTGGCAGATGCTTTTAAAATCACAGAACACCGCGATTTGAGCATCGATACCCATGAAATTGCCTTTTACAACATGAATTCCAGCGAAGACGGCATTACTGCTTCCATACCGGATCCAAAAGACGGGCTCATTCGGGTTCAGTTTGATCAATGGGGCAATTGGTGGTGGTTGTATGGCTTAGGCGCCAAAGATTATGAAACCAACGAATATTCGGTCGAATTTAAAGACAACTGGTACAACTTGCGCCTTAAAAATCCCAGTCCGGACGCCGTGTTTATTTACCAATCCGGCGATGGGTGGAAAACCTTGTCGCGGTAAGTTTTCGCACAGTTGAAGGTGTACCATGCGGAAAATTAAACGGTTTGACGCATCTTTGCGGCTTCACACCGCAACAAGTCTACAATAAACACATCACAATTACGATCAGCATGCAAGAGGACTTATTCAAACGGCTCGTTTCACACGCGAAAGAATATGGATTTATTTACCCTTCTTCGGAGATATATGAAGGATTGAGCGGTATTTATGATTACGGTCCAATGGGCGTTGAGTTGAAAAACAACATCAAAGAATATTGGTGGAAAGCCATGACCCAAATGAATGAAAACATCGTGGGTTTGGATTCTGCTATTTTTATGCACCCGAAAATCTGGAAAGCTTCCGGCCATGTGGATGCGTTCAATGACCCGCTCATTGATAATAAAGACTCCAAAAAACGCTCGCGCGCGGATGTTTTGATCGAAGACGAAATCCAGAAAATGCTGGGTAAGGCCAATAAAGAGGTAGAAAAAGCAGCCAAACGCTTTGGAGACACCTTTGATGAAGCCATGTTTCGGGAAACCAACCCACGCGTACTCGAATACACCCAAAAGGCCGCTGCCGTAGAAAAACGCCTCGCCGATGCCCTTTCCAACAACGATATGGCCGATATTAAAGCCATTATTGATGAACTGGAAATTGCCGACCCGGATTCTGGCTCCCGCAACTGGACGGAAGTGCGTCAGTTTAACCTGATGTTTTCTACCCAAATGTCGAACATCGCCAGTGAAGATGGCAAATTGTACCTGCGCCCGGAAACAGCACAAGGGATTTTTGTGAACTTCCTGAATGTTCAAAAAACAACCCGTCAAAAAGTACCGTTTGGCATTGCCCAAATTGGTAAAGCATTCCGAAATGAAATTATTGCACGCCAGTTCATTTTCCGGATGCGCGAATTTGAACAAATGGAAATGCAATTTTTTGTGCGTCCTGGCACTCAGGCCGATTTTTACCAGGAATGGAAAGCCAAAAGGATGGCCTGGCATGCGCGGATCACGCCAGCCGAAAAATTGCGCTTCAAAGACCACGATAACCTCGCACACTACGCCGATGCAGCCGTGGATATTCAGTTTGAATTTCCCTTTGGCTTCCGGGAATTGGAAGGCATCCACTCGCGCACCGATTTCGATTTAAAAGCACACACCGAGCATTCCGGCAAAAAAATGCAATTTTTCGACCCGGAAATCAACGAAAGTTATGTGCCTTTTGTCGTAGAAACATCCGTTGGTCTGGATCGGATGTTCTTATCCGTGTTGAGCAATGCTTTGG